>JAEHJW020002735.1_pt1 | contig 36478 bp, 61 predicted proteins | sample 9271431 | NCBI WGS metagenome assembly JAEHJW02 | reverse complement strand
GCACCTTGGGATGCTTCCTCAGTCCCAAGCTCTGCAAGGTCGGGATCATGCTGGCGAAAGGTAAAGCGCCGAAGGTTTCAGCCGTCACCGTAAGGTGAGAGCCGCTGTGGGACATTCCCGAGGGGAGATGCTCCGTAAGGGGCGCGTCACAATGGCCCGTAAGGGCTGACAGCCGGGAAAGACCGGCACTAATTAAACCAGAGGCGGTTTGTAGACCGTCTCCCATTGCCGGCCGAATGGCTGGTTACCTCCTCGCCATGAAATGGTGGGGTTTCACGGAGGCACTGATGAAAGACCAAATCGCGATTGGCCACTGGGATGGCCGTGATTATCTCGGCGATGGCAGCGGCCCCGACGCGCGCTACCTCTGCGAAATCCAGGACGATCGCCTGCGCCGCGGCCGGGTAGCTCTGTCTCTGGCCCCTGAGTCGGGCAGTACCGAGGATGTCGTCGATATCGTGGTGGAGATTGCCACGGTCCCCGGCAAATCGTATTCAGCACCGCACATCGTCATTCAGTGCGGCAACACCATCGTCGCGGACCTGTATCAGACCGGGTCCGATGCGATGCAGGACATAACCAAAGAGGAGGTCGCATGAGCGATCTGTGGTTTCAAAAACGCGACGGCACCATCGTGCCGTTCGATGGCAAGCGCATCGCCGCTGCCATCGCGCGGGCCGCAACCGCGGCCGGATATGATCCGGCCAATGCGCAGGCGTGCAGCGAGGAAACGACTGCCTGTGTCATAGCCGATTTGCCCGCCGGCGAACCCGCCGAAATCGAGGCCGTCCAGGATCGAGTGGAGATCGCCCTGATGCAGGGTCGGCATTATCATGTGGCGCAGTGCTATACGCGCTACCGGCACCAAAGGACGACCGCGCGCGCCGACAATCATACGGCGGTGGCGGTGGCCGCCACGGTCGACGAATATCTCGAACGGAGCGACTGGCGGGTTCAGGCGAATGCCAACCAAGGGTATTCCCTGGGGGGCCTCATCCTGAACACGTCCGGTAAGGTGATCGCCAATTACTGGCTGAATCGCATCTACGCCCGAGAGGCCGGTGAGGCCCATCGGAGTGGCGCGATTCATATCCACGACCTGGACATGCTGTCCGGCTACTGCGCTGGCTGGTCGCTGCGCATGCTGTTGGCCGAGGGGTTCAACGGTGTGCCCGGCAAAGTCGAGGCCGGCGCCCCTAAGCATATGTCGAGCGCGATCGGCCAGATTGTGAATTTCCTGGGCGCGCTGCAGAACGAATGGGCGGGCGCGCAGGCATTCAGTTCGTTCGATACCTATATGGCGCCCTACATCCGCAAGGACGGGCTCTCCTACCCGGAGGTCCGCCAGTATATTCAGGAGCTGATTTTCAACCTGAATGTGCCCTCGCGGTGGGGCACTCAGACGCCATTCACCAATCTCACGTTCGACTGGACGTGTCCGGAGGACCTGCGCGAGCAGCATCCGGTCATCGGCGGCGAGGAGATGGCATTTACCTACGGCGATCTCGCAACTGAGATGGCGATGGTGAACCAGGCCTACATCGAGGTCATGATGCAGGGTGATGCCAAGGGGCGGGTCTTCACCTTCCCGATTCCGACGTACAACATCACGCCGGACTTCGATTGGGAGGGCGAAAACACCGAGCGCTTGTTCGAGATGACGGCCAAGTACGGTCTACCGTACTTCCAGAACTTCATCAATTCGGACATGAAACCCAACATGATCCGGTCGATGTGCTGCCGCCTCCAGCTGGACCTGCGCGAGCTCTTGAAGCGTGGCAACGGGCTGTTTGGCTCCGCCGAGCAGACCGGGTCCATTGGGGTTGTCACCATCAATGCCGCGCGGCTCGGTTATGAGCACCGCGGCGACGAAGCGGCGCTGATGACGCGTCTGGATGCGTTGTGTGCCATCGGACGGGATGCACTGGAAGTGAAACGCAAGACCATTCAGCGCTTTATGGACAACGGCCTCTACCCCTACACCAAGCGGTATCTGGGGACGCTGCGCAACCATTTCTCGACCATCGGCATCAACGGGGTCAACGAGATGGTGCGCAACTTTAGTGGGGATACGGACAATCTTACGACCGAAGCGGGACACGCGTTGGCCGTGCGGTTGCTCGACCGGATGCGCGCGAACCTGACGCGTTTCCAGGAAGAGACCGGCCACATGTACAACCTCGAGGCCACGCCGGCGGAGGGAACCACTTACCGGTTCGCGCGGGAAGACCAGAAGCGCTTTCCGGATATCTTGCAGGCGGGGACCCCGGAGCGGCCGTATTACACGAATTCGTCGCAATTGCCGGTGGGCTTTACCGACGACCCGTTCGAGGCCCTGGAGCGCCAGGACGTGCTGCAAAAGAAATACACGGGTGGCACGGTCCTGCACCTCTATATGGCTGAACGGCTCTCAAGCCCGCAGGTGGCGCGCGACCTTGTGCGTCGGGCATTCACCCGTTTCCGGTTGCCGTATCTGACCCTCACGCCGACGTTCTCGGTGTGTCCGGTCCACGGCTATCTGGCGGGGGAACACGAGTTCTGCCCGAAGTGCGATGACGAGATTTTGGCCCGCAAAGGCCAAAACAGTGACGCCGCCTAAGCGGCGTCTCAACAAAAGGAGGCCTTATGGCTGATAGACCACGGCTTGCCAACGAGGAACGCCAGCGGTGCGAGGTCTGGACGCGGGTGATGGGATACCATCGCCCGGTGTCGGAGTTCAATCCCGGCAAGAAGAGCGAGCACCAGGAGCGCCGGCACTTCCGTGAGGAACGTGTGCATTTGGCGTAAAGCAACAGTGTCGGCCCGGGGAATTCCCCGGGCCACTTTTCCCGACGCATTTCGTTACCAGAGAGGCGCCCGGAAAGGTCGGAAGAAACCACGCAAGGCGGCTTGACGCCCGCCGAGCTCCGTACTAGGATCGATGAGACTTCAGGGGAAACCCTCGCGCCAGCTGAGCGCGTACAAGAACAGCACTCATGTATCGCATCGCGCAAGCGAAATCCATGCAGGTGGGCAAGCATCAAGGCCCCGCCTGAACCATTCTAAAGTCAGGCGCGTTGCACGTCCCGGTTTTTCCCCGGCACAAGAAACGAACGAACCGCTGGCACGCGTTTTAGCGAAGCGGTCGATCGGTTTCGCGCGCAATTCTGCGGGCTCAATCCCATCAGGTTCGCCCAAGGGACGGACCCTTCCAAGGAGAATCCTATGCAGTATGAACTCACCACGACGCTGGTTTTCATAAAAGGCGCGGCGTCGGCCAAAAAGGTCCTGGCGAAACTCCAGGCCTTGCCAGGCAAGAACCCGACACTGACGGAAATCATCGTCGGACATAACCGGGACATGCTCACCGTTTCGGTCAAAGCCACTGGCAACACTTTGGCCATGCTCGCGGTCGAGAAGGCCTTACGTCAGGTGCCCTATGACGAACTAGCGGAGCCGGTCGTTCTGACCACCACGGACGAAAACGGCGAAGTCACCCATGTTGCCTTCGGTCGAACCGACGCAGAATGCAAACGGGCCGAGGCCTTAGCCTATTTGGATGATATGGACAAGCGTGCGGTCGATATCGGCAACACAGCCATGATACGGGCATTGGCCGATGTCAGGCGCTGTTTGGAAGAAGAGATCGCTTGGACCAAAACCGATTAGGTTTGGAAAGAGTAGCCATGGCGCAACTCTCGCATTTTTACCCCACACGTGAGAACGCAAGGAGAAATTGATGGACCTTATGTCAATCCCCGCTCAAACAATCAATGAGCAGACAGCACGCTATGAGCCAGAGCAATCCCGAATCGCGTTTTATGAGAATCGCGACGGGAAAGAAGCGGCTATCGCGTTTGCGCGCAACACGCTGCGCACGTATCGCCGGGCGGTTCTCGACAAGCATCAGCCGAAACCTCATCACGCATCTTTGCCGGAGTATCGTCCCCGGTTCATTGCGAGTTATCTCGCATTGAAGCGCTACGTGTGCGCCAACACTGCTTGCCGGCAATCCGGACCCAACCGCTAAACCCAATAACCACATTTCCCTTTTGGGGCAATCTCCCCAAAAGGGAGTGCCCCCTGCCTGGAGGCACAACCATGCAAACCAAGACTATTGGTCTGCCGAGCCGCTCAACAGAAGGAGACGACCTAGCCATACCGCGACGAAAGGTACGGGGTTCCGTCCCAGAGAACACATTGATGGTCCGCGACGCGCGGGGCCACTATAACGTGGCGTCGCCGGATCAAATTCTGGCGGCGGCCCGTGCCATTATTGCGGGAGCACCGTCGGCGCCTGGCGCAGGTCCTCGAGTATCGCGAGCAGGTCCGTCGGGAGCGGGGCGACGAAAAGCCGTCCGGCCATCACAAGCCGGCTCGCGAGATGACCGCGCCAGCCAAAAAGATCCAGAAACAGGCATCCAAAACCGCGCCCAGGATTTGAGGCGCGGTTTCGGACACAGCAAAGAAAAGGAGCAATCCATGCGTACCGCGCCATCCCAACCTTCGGAAACAGCAGACCAAGCAGACCAGTTCGCCGACATGGGCCGTCTGTGGGACCCCGTCCTGCTAGACTGGATCGCCAAAAGCCAAGCCTGCCTGTGGTCACCCGCATTGCGGGCGGCTGCGGAGGCCGCTCGCAAGACCCCAACCGAAGACCGCTTGCCGCTCGAGACGGCCTTAGTGAGTGCGCAGGACGCCAATCCCCCCGCAGAGCCATCCGATAGGGACGAGGTCACATTTGCCTTTACCGCGTTGCGCTTGCGGACGGAAGATCGGATTGCGAGACTCCTGGCGAAGACCGTCGAGGCGCTGATACCCGCGTCTCCCGCATGCCGGAATCCTGTACAACCCCCAGAGATTCGGGAAGCCTGTAATACAGCGCGGCGATACCTGGACCTTTTTCCGACCCCCAGGGGAGCAGAGCCCATGCCGCGCCATCAGATTGTCAAGGCGGCCCTTGGTACCTTGGCGGCCGTTCTGGATCATACCCTGGCCGCGCCCGCGCCCGATGCTGAGGTGTGGGCCGACATCAAGACCATGGCGCGCGACGCCTCTTTGCAGCAAATCAAGTTGCGAGCGATCCCAAAGTTTGGTCCTTGCGTGGGCTGACAGGAGAAAGCGCAACCCGCGACCTGGACACCTGTTTGCTGGCCGCGCGCACCGACACGCCCGCCCAACCTTTGGGCGCGGCTCAAACGAAACGGTTGCGCGAGGCCTTGGCACTGGTCGACGTCCGTCTTCTGGACCATATCCTGGTGACCGGCCATACAGCGGTATCGTTCCAGGAACTCGGCGTATTTTAAGGGGAAAACCAACCGCATTGGGAGAAGCCTATGAGAACGCTTCATATCTACGTCAAACAAATCAGCACCGTTCTGGACGACGAAGAAGATGAGGGGGTCGCTGGTGCATATGAGTGCGAGGTGCCAGATGGACCCGAAGGGATCCAGGTCGGACAAGCCTTGGATACCTTTCACACCCACATCGGAATCGGCTGTCTTGATGATTTCGATATCACCGTCCGGGATCCCGAGACCCACGCCATCCTGGAACAGGATGATGACTACGAGGATTATTCCTACGAAGACGGGGATGTCTCCAAACTGTCGGATGAGGTCCCGCCGGATCCTTCCGAGAGCACCCCAGCTCCGTAAATCACCAGGAGAACACTCTATGGAAACGACCCAGGAAACACTTGCCGCCCACCGCGATAATCGTGACGGACTCACGGAATTCGCGCTCCGTTGCGCTCATCGAGCAGAACGATATGCGGGGGCGGCAGGGACGGTAATCACTCGTTATTTGGCGGAACTGGCCTTAGACGAGTACGCCTGGGCGGTGCACGCCCCTGATTCCTCGGGCGCGGTTCAAGCCGCCATCTCGGCGGCGGCCTACGCTATTGAATGCGCGATGCAGGCAGGCTCGGAGGTCGCCACGATCCGTGTTGAGCAGGAACTTCAGGCCGATGATCTTGCAGAACTCTTCGGTTCGGCCGCTCATGTGGCGCATGACGAATCGGAGGAGGTGGCCCATGGCTAACTATCTCGCGTCCTGCCGGACGAATTACTTCCGGGTCAAAGATCCGGAGGCCTTCAAGGCGGCCCTGAGCCCCATCGCCGACATCGAGATCGTCGAGCGCGATGGCCGCTTTATGCTTTTGGGCCGCAACGACGATGGGGCTGGATGGCCGACCAGCTATCATGACGAAGACGAGTGCGAGGATGTCGAGTTCGACCTCCAGGGCACGGTCGCACCTTTTTTGGCCGACGGCGAGGTCGCCATTTTCATGGAGGTCGGCGCCGAAAGGCTGCGTTACCTGGTCGGCTACGCGGTCGCCGTCAACAACAAAGGCGAGCGGCGAACCGTCTCTCTGCAGGATATCTACCGGGAGGCGGCGGAGCTCGCGCCAGAAAATGCGGAAATCACACGGGTGGAATACTGACACCCGTGGCAGTATCCGCCCGGCTTCGGCCGGGCGGTTTTCGAGACGGCGGCATAACGCCCCGTCTTTTTTTGGTCCCTTTGTGAGGGGCCCAAAACAAGACGGTTTCTTCCCGCAAGGGCGCGCCAGCTGAGCGCGTACAAGAACAGCATTTCATGCCGATCGGCCTAAATCACCGACTGATGAGCATTTTTCGTCATCGGAACGAACCACAAAAAGGTGACACATGACTACAGAAGAACGGAACACCGCGCAGCGCCTAACCGGCGAAAAGCGAAAACGGCTTCACAGACAGTACGAACAGGCCCGCCCAACCTTTGGGCGCGGCTCAAAGGAAGCCATCGAGGCGTGGTCCCGTTACGAACAGGCGCGGGACCTCCGCAAAACAGCGCGAATGACACACGTCCGCGCTGCCCTGTGGGATCTGGATGGGATGACCGATGCGGACGAGGGCGCGCACGATGTCGTCTCCGCACTCCGCAACTTGCGCTATCAGATTGAACGCCAAGAAACGCTCGGCGTCATCACTATGTACGAACAGGCCGCCCGGAAGTGGGGGGCAACCACAGACACGATCGAGGCGCTCTATGCGGCCACACGAGGGTCTGCAAAGGAGGCCGAATGCGTCCCCATACCCATGAGCTTCGCTTAGGGGGAATGACACCCTGGAGCAGTGTCGACTATCCCGGGCATATGGCCGCTACGATCTTCTGTGGCGGCTGTCCCTGGCGATGTCGGTACTGCCACAACCATCATCTACAGCCACCCACGGGCGGTTTGTCGTGGGCCACGGTCCGAGACTTCCTGAAGCGCCGTGAAGGCCTTCTGGAGGCCGTTGTGGTGAGCGGAGGTGAGCCTTTGGCGCAAGCTGGGGCTCTCCGTCCTGTCTTGCGGGAAATCCACGCGATGGGGCTTAAAACCGCCCTCCACACCGCCGGCGTGACACCGCGCCGCTTAGAACATTTGCTACCAGACCTGGATTGGGTGGGCTTTGATGTCAAAGCGCCCTTCGAGGACTATGCCGCCATTACCGGGCGGGCCAGAAGCGGTCAGGCCGCGCGCGCCGCGCTTCATCTGCTCCTGGCAAGCGGCAAGGACCACGAGATACGCACCACGGTCCATCCGCAACTTTTGCCAGAAACGCGTTTGATCGTCCTGGTCCAGGACCTTGCGAGCATGGGCGTTACAGACCTCGTTTTGCAGCCGTTTCGGCCGCAGGGATGTCCGGATGTTGCGCTCGCGCGCGGGTGTACCTCATGGCTTCACACCGATCTCCATCAAACATTGCGGTCCCTGATGCCCACACTGCGTATTCGGGACCTTGTCCCGTATGCCCGGGTGGGGTGAAAGGGGCCCCACCATCAAAGGAAACCCCATGAAATCCAACGAAGAAACATCAGCGGGCTCGGCGCTGCGCGATGAGACCCTTAAGGGAATAGCGCGCTGGGAAATCCAAGCCAGAGGATGCACATGCCCCGACTGCCTGGTCATTCGGGAAATCGTCCAGAAGCTCTCTCCGGCCGACGACCTTAAGAAGCGAAAATTCGCTATCGAGATTCTTCTGGAAGAGGCCGGGTTACCCGCAAATGTCGCGTTCGTTGAATCAGACAAAAAAGCGGAAAAAACGGCGGTCTCTGACGAAGAGGGCGAAGAAAATCCCTATATCGTTGCTGCCCGGAAGCGGTATGCCGACGGTAGCGATAACGACATCAAAATCGACTCCGACGCCCAGATATCCTATAGCGATGGAGGCGCCTTTGTTCGAGGCTGGCTTTGGGTGCCTGACGAAGACCTGCCAGCGGCATAGAGGCGATACGATTCATGACCACCTCACCGTGAGACGGTAACCCACAACGATGCGCCGTCCTGGCGCATCGTCTTTACCGTGGCATGAGCGTCCCGCGAGCCGCCCCCTTTCGGGGCGGCTTTTTTATCGGCCATTCCTTACAGGCGGCTTAGTCGCCGCTGTCCTCGTTGTCGAACCAGCCACCCCCCAGCAAGTCCTCCACCTCCTCATCCTCGAACGGGTCTTCGCACCAGGCAATCGTTACCGGACTTGCCCCAGAACCACACGGCTCAGGGGACAGCATGGACTGCAGGATGCGCTCTAGCAGCAGGAAACTCCCGTACTCGTTGAGATGTCCGTCATCGAGCATGAGCCGGTTTGGAGCGGAAAACCGCGTTATGAGGGAACGCGAAAAAGGCGTGGAATACAAAAGCCCGCGCATCCGCTCGTGTTCGAGTAGGGCGAGAACCGCAAGTATCGCGGCAAATGGGTCACCACAAGCATCGCACATGGTGGCGACGGCGGGACCTAAGAGAGAATGAATGGCGTTGCGGGTTAGCGTCCCAGCCCGTGCCCGCTCTAGGAAGAACCGGCAACGCACCAGCGCCTCCCATCGTTGGCGCTCGTCAGCCATGTAAACAACCCCAGGGTTGCCGACCGGACTAGCATCCTCGAGGAGAAACCGAAGCGCTCGGCCGGAGGGGCTTGGAGCATCCTCGCGCAATTGCAATGTGCCTTCGGCGGCGTCGAGCAGCATCGACCAGAGCATCTCCGGTTGGGGGTGATAGAGTGTCGTGCCATTGCAGAGAGAGCGCTTTGGCCAAGCAGCGGCCAACCGCCGCTCCTGTCTTAGTAACCGTTGACGCAAAATATAAGGCTGCGGCCATGTTTTCGGCATGATGATTCTCCCAGGAAAGGAGCGCCCGATACGCCCCGACGACATCCCCTAGGCCCTGCCAAATTTTCGCTAACGGCAAAAAGACTCCCCAACAGCAGATTTGAGACCGCGGAAGGATAGGCGGCCGCAATAGGCAACCCCATGGCTTCCGGGCGCAGTGCCACCTATTCCTGGCACCAGTTCGGTATTTGCGCCACCTGCGCGCGGCGCTGGCCCTGGATGAGCGCCGGCCTATTCGGCCAGATACTGGCTCTTGTCGCCTCAACTGCTCAGGAGGTCGTCTACGGTGTGGCCTGGGGATCCTAAAATCGGCAACCCCGAAGCAGCCTCCAGGTACGCGATTTCTTCCCGCAAGGTCTCCCACCAAGGCTGGCCGGTGGGATCATGTCGGCCGCAGGGCACGACGCTTACAAATCCTGGGTAATTCGGCTGGTAATAAGGGTCCCGCTTGGGATCTTTGGGAGGGGGAACGGGTGCCCCGTTCTCCGCACTCAAAGGGAATAGCCAACAGGCGGCTGGCTTGAAGCGCCAGGGATGGTCACCCCGCCGACGCGCGAACTTCTCCAGCTCGCAGAATCCGTCGTCATCGCCGAAGACACAGCGCGTCCTCGGGAAATGCGCGGGAAACGATGGGCCGCGATAGGTATGCGGGCGCGTCGCGGTTTTGCGACCGTAGAACGCGCCATGGAAGAAGCCATCCTCGATGAAGTTTTCCGGTACCGTCGCCTTGAGTTCCGGGACTCGCACCAACAGTTCTTTGAGGAACTCTTCTTCCTGCGCCCGGAGATACACGCCGTCGTGACAACACAGTGCCTCACAGGCCGGGATATGGCAGCGCGTCAGTCGGACGGGGGCCTCGGCTAGGGTCCATTGTGCAGAGTCCATCATGTCTTACTCATGAGTCGATCTCCTAGGATCGCGCCCCCAGGTACCCGGGCGCCTCACCGATCAGGAGGGCCTGCGGGTGCGGGCAATCCAGGTGGGCCGCCAGCCGTTCGGTGCGGGCCTCGGGGCCGTTGTCGGGTGTGTCATGGGCGCAGGCCTGCCGCCAGGGATTGAAGAGCCCCGGGCGACCCACCGGCAATGTCGCGATCAGGTCAGAAGCCAGGGTGGCGGTCATGCGTCTCCTCGGGAGCCTGGTTCCGATGCGCGTCGGGCGGGGCCAGCCCTTCGGACGCCAGGTGGTTCGGGATCACGCGCTTATAGCGGAAGCCGTGGGTGCTGCCGTCTTGATTGTGGCCCGGGCGCACATATTTCGCCGTGACGGCCGTGAACTGGCGGAAGGTGAAGGCCGCAGCGGGGCGGATGACATAACCCTCGTGATCGCGCATCCACTCCCGCGTGGCGAACGCACGGATCCGGGTTTCATCGTAAATCCCCTCGTACAGGACGGGGACCGGGACAATCCCCAGGAGATCGAACCATTCCTGGGTCTCGGCCCACGACAGGCAGACGTTCGCCTCGTTCCAGATGGAGAACCCCAGGAAGAAGTGCGGCAAGTCCCAATAGGGAATCGTGTGCCGGGCGTACAGGTTTTCCCCGCAGATACGCCACCCGTCCGGGATCTCGTGCTGAATGCTTGCCGCCCACCCCTTGACCCAGTTGCGCGATGGGTGGTTGGGGCTATCCACACTGCGGGCATGGATGTGGTGGCGATAGATTGAGGTGTTCTCGCCATCCTTCTTCTCAGTCACCACCACTGTCTGGCCCACCCAAGCCGATGGTACGGCCTGCACGCGATCGTCTTTCTGGATGGTCCCCGACCACGGCAGGTGCGCGGTTTTGGGATACTTGACCCACGGCAGGAACCGATCGAGAACCCCGCCTTCGCGCAAGGCCTTCTGGACACTCAGGTCGGCGAACAATTCCCCGCGCAAGCGGTGGCCGTTGGGCAAGACCGGATTACCCCATTTATCGTACATCTCCTCGGGGTCCATATGGGGCGGCACCAGGATACGGGTGATGCCGGACGCCGCGCGCACGTCCTCCACGGAGATCAGGGTCCGCTCGCAGGCCAAATGGTGCTCTTCACAGACGGCCGCCCCATTATCAAGATAGTAGCCGCCGTCGGGCCATAGGCGGCGCTCGAGGATGTGGTGGGCATCCACCGCCTCGCGTGGGCACAGGCAGCAGCGTCCTTCATGGCGCGCGAGGACCGTCTCCCGGAACGCCGTGCGGGAAAGGAGGATGGGGTGTGGAATTAGCTTGGTTATCATACGGCGCCCATCAGTTGAAGAATTTTGCTCCACGCGATCCACAGTATGTCGGTGATCGTTTCCCATTGCGGCGGTTCCGGGCCGCGTTCACATCCGCTGGGTCTGTGTGTCCACAGACCCCGCAGCGAAATTCTGCTAGGATTTGAGCGATAATCACTGTTTGTCACAGTCTCCAGATTTCGCCGCGCCATGCAGTTTCGATCTTTCCAACAAGTGAGCGCGAACAAAGAGCATCATCATGAACGACGGGCCGGCAATTATAACCAAAAAAAACATGACCAGCTCTATCGGTAACACTCCGATAAATAGCATTGGGCTTAATGCAAAAACGAACAACCCGTAAAATATCAAAAAAGCCAGTGCGCTAAATACGTCGATCGATTTGGTTTTCAATTTCATCCCCCCTCTCCAGGAATTCCTCAGGATACCCAGGCGCGGCCCTCACAGAGGGATTCGTCAACCCGCGGTCCCAATCGGCGACCCGCGACCCGCATTGACTACAGACACCCCATCCGGACCGATAGTCAACGCGCAACCAGAAACAGCCGTTCGGGCGACAGGCGTGATTGTCGTCGCAACCGCATCCGATACAAGTGGCTTGGTCCATACACACTCCCTCACTCAGTCGTCGTTTTCCGTCAGCATGACGATGACATGCTTCTTGGGATCCACCGGCTCCCCCAAGGCCTCCTCGATTGTCCCCGAGAGTCCCAAGGACCGCCAGTTCTCCGGGGTCGGGTCGATCGGGTAGACCGCCTGCGCCAGACACCACCCATAAGGTGTTCGAAAGCGCGGCATGTGGGGCGCTGGTGTCCAGGTGAGGCCGACCGACTGCAGGGCGTCCAGGTAGCCGCGGATCGTGGGGTCTGTGGGTGATTCGCGGTCGAAGTTGTCCCAAGACAACTCGTCGCGCCAATAGACGCCCCTTACGTTATCGGTCGCCCTTTCTATCTCGCGAACACGCGCGCCGGAAACCGGGAGAATGAAAATATTAGCTACAAGTTTTTCGCAAAACACACCATCCACCTGTTCGTCGACTCGCAGCCAAAAGCGCTCAGGGTCGGCGACGGATGGCGGCTCGTGGTACGCCAACACAGCGATCACAGGAGCGGTATAGCCGCAATCCCAGATGGATTCGTCGCAGGTTTGTATCACGCGGACCTCCTGGTTTGCCGTTCAAGCACCTTGCGTCCCTGGCGGCGGACAAAGGCGATCCCGCATCCCAACACCGCCAGCAGAATGATTCCTAAATTCACACGGGCGATCCAAACGATCCACGGGTTGTGGGCCAACCCAAGGGCCGATAGAGCGATGGCGATTATCGTGATCGCCATAATAGCCGTGGCCAACACGGAGATCGCCGTCACGAATAACGCCCATCCTGCCACCAGCAGGGCGGGCTTGATGCCAGCGCGCAGCTCCTGGCGCCATGGGTTTGAGCCAACCATTTATATCCCCTGTATATTATGAGGCGCATGAGCGTCGTGCGCGATGCACTCTTTGAGCACGCCCTTAAATTGGATCGCACACACCAAGAGTCCGGTGCTCAATAAAACAAGTGGTGTGGTGATCATAGGCCCCACAAGGGGCCCGCCAAGAGAGGGAAATATTGTCCATACTGCGCTAAGTGTGTGCATCGTATGCGACATATTTGCGGCTATTTGGCCTATGGTCAGCGGACCGTGCGGGGTGGTTGTGGCCACGGTTGGTACAGGCGGAAATCCGGACCTCAACATGAGCGCCATATCCCGGTTGAGACAGCCGAACAGCCATAATGTGGTGGGCGTCAAAATCCATAAGGCGCCGGTCAATGACCGATCCAGTGTGTGCTGCTGCGCTGGTGTCAGTTTCCAGGACCTAATGATCTCGTGTGCGCGCAGCCCCAAAAGCGCCGGCGAGATAGCGGCGTACAAGACATAAATCATCCCAAAAATCATAATAACAGAAATAATGAAACCCATCGCAGTGTCCCTCACATTGTTGTTGATAAACTCTCTTTCGTTCCATGCCTCGTCGGAATATCCGGCACTAGGAGTCGTCGTCACTGTATGGGGAAGAGTCCCCCTCGAGAGGGCGCCAGCGCGCCTTCCCCCCTTGCCGGGCGATCTCCGCGCGGCGTTCCGGCGAGAGCGCCGCAGTCCGTGCTTGCCCGCCTCGTGCCCGATTTGGTACCCGCCGTCTGGCGCCCTGGGCCGCCTCCTGTGTCCTCGCCCACCGGCGCGCGCGGCTGATGAAGAGCTGCTCCAAGGCCGCTCCATTCTGGTTCGGCGCCATATCGGCCACCCAATCCATGAAAGGCACACCGGGGTGGCGGCGCGCGAGGCTCTCCGCCAGCCAGACCACGTCTTCCGGCGTCAAGGTCTCGGGGAGGTCCACGATCACATCGAACCGGCGGCGCACCGCGCGATCGAGCATATCGGGATGATTGGTCGTGCCCACCAGAAAGATCGAGGGGGCCATCCTGTCAATGGCCATGAGGAATCCCGAGACGATGCGGGCCTGCTCGCCGACATCGTTTTTCGCCTGACGCTCTGCCAATAGGGTCTCCAGTTCATCGACCAGGAGGACGCAGGAGACCCCCTGGAGGCTCTCGAACAGCTTGGCGATCTTGGCCCCCGTCGCGCCCATCATGGAGTCCACGAGACGTCCGTAATGACAGACGAGCAGCGGCTTCTGGAGGGCGTGCGCCACGACCTCGGCCACCGTGGTCTTGCCGGTACCGGGGGCGCCGGTCAGGAGCAGGCGGTTGCGGGGCGCGAGACCATATCGGGCCAGGGCATCCACAGCCTGCGCCTCGGCGATCAAATCTGTAAGGATCTCGCGGACATCCTCCGGCACGATCACGGAATCCCAGTCGCGAGTTGCGGTAACCTGTGTCACAACGTTCTGGGCATCCGGGCCCAAAGAGACCAGTTGCCCGTCACTTGCAAGGAACGGTTTGCGCATCACCGCATCCAGGCGGGTCCGGAGCGCGTCTGGGGTGTGGGGCGCGGCGTGCAGTTGGCGCACCAGAGAACGAGCCGTGGACGTCTGTCCCTGCCATGCGGCTTGGGCGAGGGCGGCGATGAGATCGGTTTTGACCATTACGACAAGGCCTCCCGCCGTTGGCGGGCATTGAGTCCTGCCAGGGCACAACCGGCTTCGGTGGCCTGGAAGTAATAGCCCTCCTCATATGGGTGTCCGCGGCGCACGGGGCCCGCCGCTTCCAGGCGTTCCAGGCTCGGCAAATCAGCGAGCCCGCAGGCGTAATAGTTGCGGAATCCCCACCGTCTTTTCGGGATGTGGCGACCCACACCCAGCATGTGGTGCAGATTGTCCCGGTCTTCGGCGCGGATCTCTGGAAAAGGATTAGTCATGGAGCACCTCTGGAGGGTGAGCGCTTGACCAACGCCTGACAATAGGTATGGTTCCCGTCGATGGCATCAATAGCCACGAATCCCCCTCCTATCGGGACATAACCATGCGCCATATAGTGGGACACCTTAGTGTCGAGACGGGAGATGCTCTCGGATACCACCAATCGATACAGGGGTGCTGTGGGTAGCCGCTTAGGGTGATGGATCGCAGTCACCGCCGCATGAGCAGAAAGACTCTCCATCACTACCAAAGCGATCCCCGCGAGGGGCCGACAAAAGAGTGATGTGGCCACCCAGGATCTCCTGTTACTTCTGTTTGTCACAAAAACCCCCTTGTGCGCGGCGCTTAGCATCAATCACGCCCGCTACCAAACACAGCAGGATGAGGCCATATTCCAGAAGGATCAGACGCACCAGCATTTTGTGCCCAAAGATCACGGAAATCACGGCGACCGACAGGACACACCCCGTTATCATTGCGATCGCAATCGCAATACAGAGCACATTCCGACCCAAGCGCTTCCATGGCGTAACGATGGTCATGGCGCACATCCTTTCGTGTCACGTTCGAGGTCCCCCACCTGCGCCTGCAAGGTCGCCACTACCTCTCGCAGCCGGATGATCTCTGGCGCATGATGCAGGCACATATCCTCCGGGCGATCGTAAGAACAGGCGCAGGTCTCGTGGGGCGCCAAGGAGGCCACCTTCTTCTCCAAAGCCGCGATCGTCTCTTCGTAATCCTTCTCGGTCGCTTGTCGAGCCGCTCGTTCCGTGCGCCAGGCTGCGGCGTAGGTCCGAAAAGACTCGGCCACCGGATGATTCTTTTCCGGATGTTCGCCGTCCCATGTATCGGCCCACTGCATCAAGCGATTCAAGGGATCGGGCTCGGGGTTGCCGAAAACCAGGGCCAACCCCTGGGCGCCCGTCAAGGCCTCGAGTTTTGCCCGCAACCGGTCGATATTCTGATCCTGGAGACGGATAGTCTCGTCACGGCAGGCGATTCCGTCGGCCGATTCGTCGAAACGAAGCGACTTGGCCCCCTCCTCGTCCTGATTCCCCATTTCCAGGCGGATCTCCAGGCGTTGCACCCGGTCACGCAAGGTGGCATTCTCGGCCCGAAGAGAGGCGATGAGGGCGGTGTGGTTCTGTGGCGTAGGCTCGGTCACGCAGTAGACTCCCTTGTCTCCTGGTCGCGAAAGACGATCTGGTTCTGGTGCCGTAAAACTTGGCGCTGGCGTTCGTCCGCTTGTTGGGCATCGATGGCGGCGACCACTGCCTTGAGGTCCGCGAGACCCAACCTGTGATCAGCAGCGGCCGCCATCCAGCCGTCCCACCCTGGGGTTTTGGAAGAGAGGGGCAAGGACGCTACAGATTGCAGTTCAGCGTCCGTCAAAGGGGACTTGTAAGACTGGGCCAGTGCGTTTTTTCGTGCCGCGCTCGCACCGGCGATAAGGCCGAAGGGAAGCAAGAGGAGTATCCCCACCACGGCCTCCAGAAGACAGGAGACCGGCTTCGTAAAAAGAGACACCATGCCGACAATTGTCAGCACGAGCACTAGAGGCTCCGCCCACTCCTTCTCATACCAGCGGCACGGAACCGCATCCCGGCGGGCTTGCCAGATTGCGTCATGCGTCTTGGCCGCAGCGGTCCTTACGCCCAACCAATCAGCGGTTCCCGAGGAAGATGTCATTGAAGTGTTTGCGGTCATTTGCGTTCTCCTTTGTCTAACCAACGTGTTTACCGTTATGCCGCCTGCGCGCGCCGGCGCGGCGTAAAGTTGGCACTGATCAAAGCCGTCGCCGGCGGCGGCGAGACAGAATTGCCCACCATCCGGACCTGGGCCGACTTGCTCAAAGGCCGTCCCTGGTAGTCCCGGTCGATGACATAGCTGTCCGGGAAGCCTTGGGCGCGATACAGCTCCCGTGGGGTCAGCATGCGCAGGCCGATATCGACGATGATGTAAGGGACCCCCTGGATCGTGACTGTGACCAAGGCCAGCCGGTCTTTGGTGGTAATCGTGTCGACCGGGTCACGCAGATCGCCCCACTGACCTCCCTCACTGTAATAGCGCATCAAGAAAGCCGCGACCCGCAAGGCCCCTTCGGCATCTCGGGGCGACAGGGTGCATTCGACGAGCGCACTTTTGCCGCCCCCGCCCGCCGTCGTGGTGCCCAAGGGTTCGCTGGCCGCATGACCGACGCTGTTCCCGAATTGACGCGACAGAAAAGCCGCGACCAGGGCGTGGTGCTCCCCGCCGGCACTGATGGTCTGTAAAGGGTCCTGAACGTCCCGGGCATCGCAATGCTGGCGCAAATGAGCCAAGTGCGCAGTCACCAGCTGTTGCTGGCTACCGGTGTTCGTGACCGTGGTCAGGGGCTCCCGCGGGTCGCGGCCGACGGTGACATTGAAACCGCCATTGGCCTGCATGAGGTAGGCGGACGCCATCGCCATCTCCCCGCGGTGGGCACTGGTGATCGTGCGCAGCGGCTCCCGGGCATCATGGCACCGATCGTCACCTTGATGTGTTATCGGCAGCAAGACCGGGGCATGGGCAGCAGAGACCTGTTCCGCAGGATTTTCCGGCGCAGACACGACGGGGACGATAAAGGGCTCGGCGCTATCCAGGACGTATTTCGTGAGTCCCTTGGCGATACGCCGCAAGGTGGCCTCGGCCAACGGTTTGCGCCGGGTGAATATCGACGGGCAGGGCTGGGACCAGTCCAGACACTCGGCCGCCGCGCGCCACCGGGGGCGTTCGCGGGTGGCGGTCTTGCCACGGACCGGGACTGGCCACCGGATCGGTTCCCCGTCGCACCGGGCGACGAGAAAGAGGCGGCTGCGCGTGGTCGCTGCGCCGTAGTCCGCGGCACACAGCACGCGGGTCTTGACCTCATAACCCAGGGATTCCAGCGACCGCAGGAAGGCCCGCCAGGTCTTCCCGGCCCGACGGGGATCCGGAACCAGATACTGCTCGGACAGTGGCACCCGCTCGCCGGGGGCGGCCACGGACCCATCGAGGCGTACAACCCGTCCGGTTGCGGGATCGCGTTTTGCAACCAAAGGCCCCCAGGCCTGGATTTGCTTTACGTTCTCGAGCGTGATCACGCGCGGGCGCACCTGCCCGGCCCAGCGCGCGACGACCCAGGAGAGGGCGCGAATCTTTTTGCGGCGGGGTTGGCCGCCTTTGGCCTGAGAATGGTCAACGCAATCTGGCGAGGCATGTAGAAGCCCCACGGCGTGCCCAGAGACGGCCTCGCGGGGATCGACTTCGAAGATGTCACTCACGTAGTGCCGGGTTTCGGGGTGGTTGACGGTATGCATCGCAATCGCTTCGGCGTTGTGGTTGATGGCCACGTCCACCGAGAAACCCGCCTGCTCGATGGCGCACGACATACCGCCGCCGCCGGCAAAGAGGTCGACGACCATCTCGGAGGGCTTGGGAAACGTCTGGGCGCTCACGGTAATACCCTCAGCGCTTCCTGAATACATTTTTGGGCATATTGCATATCGCGCAGGTGTATATCGAGTGTCGCCCTCATGTTGCCGATGGCTTCAAGGAGACGATCACGCTCATCTTTAACATCCTCGCAGTCGTTTAAGTAAGACAGGAAGAGGGAACCTACGGCGTCACTGAGGTGTTCCCGTTCCATGAGAGCTTTGATGAGGGCAACGGCTTGATCGTGGTCCATAACTTAATCTCCAAATAACACGGGCTATCGTACCGATTGCTCGGAAATTGCAAGCCCAGCGCAGCCCCGAAAGAGTTCCGCCGACCCGCGCAAATACTCTTTGATTTGCTCGCTTATCAGCCACCGCCGACCAAGGCGCTCAGCGGCCACCGCCGTTTTGCACGACCCGCCGAAAGGGTCAATGACGAGATCCCCGGCTTCCGTGAGGAAACGAATAAAGAAGTCGGGCAAGGCTGTCGGCTGCACAGCGCTATTCGACGGGAGACCGAGAGCCTGAGCGGCCTGGCGATACGTTTTGGTATCTCGGCATGTATGTCCGCGCGTGATCACGTTGCGAGGGATGCGGCCGGCGGTGGATTGCCCAAAGCTGCCCGGACGCAGCCGACAGGTGCCATCCCCGTATACCGTGGTACGGCGCTCTCCGCCGGCCGCCATCAGAGCTTGATGGCGCGGGGTATGCGCCTCGAGGACGCGACGATTATCGGCGCGCACGCGCGCTGGGTCATTGGTAAACCAATAGACGGGCTCATAGGCGGTGGTAAGTTGCACGCGCTTGACGCAAGCCCAGTGCGTAGGCGCTGGCGGCTTACTGGGATTGACCCATGGAATGCGGTCCATCAGCGACAAGCCCAGGCGATCGTGTAGGGCCAGCACCAAGCGCTCGAGATAGAGTTCGCGACTGGGGCGGCCGGGCTCGAAAATATCGTTGCTCACGTTCAGGACTACACTGCCACCGGGTATCAGCGTGCGGACAATGGGTTCGAGGGCCACACACACGAAATCCTCATAGGCCGCGGCCGTGGGGCCGCCATAGGCGCGCGCCCGACGAAGAGGGTAAGGGGGTGAGGTGAGACACAATGCGACCGGTTCGTCCAAGTCTGCGAAGACTTCTTGGCAACGCCCCCAGATGGCCACTCCTAAAGTAGTGCTAAACGCGACCAGCTTCACGTGCGGCGCGGTACGGTGCAGTCCTTCGCTGACGCGTTCGGTCAAACGCCACACGCCACGCTCTCCCGGGACATGTTCCAAGACCCCCAGCTTTTTGAGAGTCTGTTGGTACCAACGGAGCTGACGGCGTAATGGTGACCGGAGCGCGCCGGCTTGCCCGATAGGGACCGGGATGTCGGCTGTCCGCAACCGAAAATTATCGGCACGCAGGACCGCGGCATAGAGAGCGCTATTCTCAAGCGCTCCATCAGGTGCCGCAGCATAGGCAGCAGTCAATGCGGCAAAGAGGTCGAGTTGGCCGACAACAGTTTTGCGGGTGCTCATTGAGACAGCTCGGAGGATTCGGATGGCGAAGCCGCGGTGTACGGCAGGCAAGTGCCAACGAGCGCCTGTCGCCGCAGCACGGTGAGCGGCTCGCGTGCCTTTTCACCAAGCGTCCAATCGCCACGAGCCCAGTCTTGGACGCGCGGCGCGCGCCGCTCTTCCCGGCGTCGCCGGTCCTGATGCGTGTAGCCGGGCGGTATGGGGAACCGCCGGGTCTTGCCGGCCAGTTTCCGGTACCCGCTGTTCGGTTTAGGAGGCCGCCGTTGCATAAATCTTCCGCGATGCGGTGTCGTGCCTGTGGGCGAGCGAGTGCAGGATATCGGGGTCCGTGCTCGTCCGAGCGAGCCAGTCTGCGTAATCAGCCGGCAGGTCGGCAAAGGCCATGCCCTTGTGCTTGCCAAACGGTATAGTCGCCAGGCGATAGGGCAGCTCGGCATGTTGTGCCAGATGGCGCAGGCCGCGCATGTCAGGAAGCGCGATGCGCGCCACGGCGAGCTCGTGGCAGAGCAGGCCCGCAGTGACGATGGCATCCCCGGCCGCGCTATGGGGATCGGTACGCCCGCCGCAGGAAGTCGCGAGTGCGAAACGCGGTTCGATAGAGAACCGGTACCGTAAGGCCTGATTGCTATAAGACGGCAGCTCGGGCCAGAGATGATGGGCCAACCGCTCCGTGCAGAGCCAGGGGACCTCCGGGAACCGTTGGGTGAGGCCCCCCAGAAAGGCTTTGTCGGATGCTGCGTGATGGGCGACGAAGAGGGCAGGCGCGATTCCGCGGCTCGCGAGCCATACCATGAAGGTATCCACGACGCGCGGAAGCGGGAGCGCATCCGCGACGTCGGCATCGACGATGTGATGGATGGCGCTGGATTCGGGCGGTATGGGCTGACCGGGATGCACGAGCCGGGAAAAGGCCTCCGTGGGCGTCCAGCCGCCGTTATCCGCGACCACGGCACACGCCCCGAACTCGACGACCGCGCAGATGCCGGGATCGAGACCGGTGGTTTCCGTGTCCAGCACGAGTATCGCAGGGGTCGGCATAATCATGCTCGAGTATCAGATGGGAACATCGTATAAGGCCTCCCAAAAACGCAAGTCGCGCCGCCGTGACTCTGTAAGGATGCCCAAGCAGCGCCGGGTGCGGGGAGTGAATGGCGGGGTCTAGTGGGGGTCATTTGGCAAGTCATCATTACCCATGCCAGAGTTGCCCAGATCGGCGTCTATTGCGTACAGAGCCTCGTTCCGTCCGGCTCCGCCTCATTCTTGATATATACGGCATAGTGCCGTATAGTACCTAGGACGGAGAGCCTTATGCCCAAGCCTCAAGAGGAAATCGAGACCGCCCGACTGGAAGCGCGGATTCCGGTCCAGGTTTACAACCAGATGCAACGCGCTGCGCGTCTGCGTGGTATGACCCTGACCGGTTATCTCATCGCCACGGTCGGCGAAGACGCCCGGCGCGTTGTCGAAGACGCCGAGATCCTGCGCCTCGCGCGGGAGGACCAGATCCGCTTCGCCGAAGCGCTAATCAATCCGCCCCGGCCAAATGCACGCCTAGCGCACGCGGCAAAGCGCCATGCCGAGCTGATCAAGCCACGGTGAGCGTCCGCTTTGCCATCGAACCGCTGGCGAAGACACACAAGCGATCATCCTTCACCTGTGGAAACGACCGGATCGACAACTATTTCCGAGAGACGGTTTCTCAGGATGTGAGGCGCAAATACGCGACCTGCTTCGTCGCGAGAGACATGGAGAGGGACCAAGTTGCCGGCTTCTACACTCTGTCGTCCAGCAACGTGCCCCTAAACGAAGTTCCCGAGTCGCAAGCGAGGAAACTCCCGCGTTACCCAACCGTTCCGGCCGTGCTGATCGGTTGGCTTGCCCGGCACAGCGATTATGCCGGCCAAGGGTTGGGAGAAGCCCTGCTCTTTGACGCCATCAAAACCGTAGCCATTGCCCCTATCGGAGCGCACGCGATCTTCGCCGACGCCATCGACGACAAGGCGGCCGCGTTCTATACAGCCTTCGGCTTCACAGCTTTGATCGGACGCCCGCGTACGCTCTATCTGCCGGTGGCGACGGCGCTGAGCCTGGTGTCGGCATCGACGTAAGACAGACGCGTGTCCCGCGCCAAATTCGAAGACGCAAAAAAGAGCCCCGGACGAATCCGGGGCCGGGGGTGAGAGCGACAAGCGGGGGAGGGCGCTCGTCTTTCTCGTAACTGAGCCTAGCAAGAAGCGAACGAGGGGAGTGGGCGAATAGCGCGGAATGATCGCGCCTATTCGCCGTCCAGAGAAAACCGTCCCGCGATAAGTGCCATCAAGCGATCGCCGCTCACCATGATTACGCGTGCGCCGCGCGCCGTGCGGCTCTGGGGTCCGGTTCGACCGGTATGCGCAAATACGGCCCGGCGCGGGAAGGTGAGGCGGGCGAAGTCGCGCACGTGCTGGGGATCGATTGCGCCGGCGTACCGTTTGCACTGGAGGGGGGCCCACGCCTCACCCAGGCGCACATGCCCATCGACGCCACCGTCCCCCGAATAGCGCGTGCCGCGGCGGATGCGAAACCGCTGGTCCACGAATGCCTGCAAGACGAGCTCTTCGAAGACAAGGGGATCGATCGTACGCAGATAACCAAAGACACGCGCCGGCCCCTTTGGTCCCGTCCTCAGCCAGGGGCGCACTTTGGCGAGAACACGACGGGCCTCGCCGATACGCCGGCGGTGCGCCCGCGGCAGGAAGGCGCAACGGATGCGGTCCCACAGTCGCCACAGGTTCATCGTGGCGGCGATCCAGTGATACGCGGGAGATCAGTGGTATTGTCCGGAACGGTCATCGTGTCAGGTCCCCACCCATCAAAATGGCAACGTATCGCACGCCTCATGCCGTCCAAATCGCTTTCCGCAATCCGGACACTTCTCGGGCCACCACCAGAGCAGTCTGTCATGCAGACCTTCGATCATCCGGCGATGCCTGGTGTCGCCCACACGGTCGGAATAATCCGTGTCGGGGGCGCCGCAGCGCAGGCAGGGCACGACAGGGCTGCCTGGTTGGCATGACGGGTGCCTATAGTCGGGGACGCAGCCAAACCACCAACAGGTCAGGCGTTTCAGCATTTCAATCTCCTGGCGCCTCGACCGGCTCCTGGCGGATCTCCGTCGCCTCTTGCGCGTGCTGCGCGCACGGCTTGTACTTATAGCGGTCCAGGCTGAACAGCAATCGCAGGGCCATGGCGGCCGTCTGGACGGCCTCGGTCCGCACATCGTCGGCGGTCGCCTTGTGTGGTTCGTACACGCGCTGCAGCATCGCCTGCGTCAGCTCCCCGAACTCTTCACCGAGGATCGCCAGGGCGTGCAGCGGGTCGGTGGGCCACCCCGGGAATTTCCCGGTGGCCCGAGCGACCTCTGCTACCACCTCATTGATGATGCGATTCTGGGTATTCTGCTTCGCGGTGCGCGTTCCGGGTCGCGCCGCGTGTAACGCGTGCAGAAGGCCATCCCGAGGCTGTCGTGGTGCTCCTGATGCCGGCTCGGCCTCGAACCAGTACAGCCCGCCGACTACCTCAGCCAGGAAAGTCGTGCCCCAGAACAACGAATTGGCGCGCAGAGCAACGATAATGGATTCGTTGCCACTCCAGCCGCCCGTCACCAGGCGATAGAGCGATCCCTGTTGTTTCCAGTATCCGTCTTCCGCATAGCGCCAGAGGGGGCGTATGAAGGCCATAAGACCGCTCCAGTCGAATCGGTCGTCTCGCCACTCGCTAATGCGGGTCAGTTCTGCCTCGTCGGGATAGCCGTCGGAATCCATCCTCAACCCTCCTGGTCGGCCGCGACTGGGGCGCCAAATCCCTCCCCAACATCCACCAACGCCTCTTCCAGGCTTCGGAAGTATGGGTAGGGTGACAGCATGGTATCGACCGGCAGGCCGAAGTCCTCAATGAAGTAACCCAGATTATCTCGGTCCTGGCTTGCGCTCGCGCGTTTCTCGGCGATCAAGCGGTCGCGCAGCCGAGGGATCGGTTCCCCACTGTAGAGCCAGACGTCTTTTCCGGCGCCATGGGCGAACCCAATCTCGAGCACGGTCCCCGGATCCGGCTGGACGCCCCGGAATGGGGTCACGTCGGCGACGATGACATCGCACCGCACGATGTGCCGCCGGCAATGAAAGGCGATCTTCACGGGGTCTGTGAAATCCATGGTAAAGGGTGTGCCGTTACGGCTAGGATTTACGATGGGATCCATAGGAAAAATAGGCGTGATCGCCCCCTGGAGGGGACCGTCGCAGAAATCCCGGACGCGTTGCCGAAAGGACTCGATGTCGGGGGCGGGACGAAAGACCCAGGGCCCCGCCATGTAGGCCTTCAGTGGTGTGGTCATGAGATACTCCGTTCGTTGTTTAGATGGCCGGTCCGGTTTCCTGAGGATCCTTGCCGTACTCATCAGCCTATCGGAACGCCGAAAAACGCAATAACGGCCACTATCACCCGGTTTGCTCACTGCCCGGCCGCCTTATACAGCACGGACAGGACATGGCGGTTGGCCCATTCAGCCTTATCGTGCAATCGGTATCCGTAGTAATCCGCGAGGAAACGCGCCACCGCGGCGCTGCGTGAAATGCCCGCGTTGCAATGTACGATGATCCGGTTGACGTCCGGCAGGACCGCGCCGACAAACTCCAGCACCTGCGTGGCCATGGACGCGTCGAACGGGGCGAGGTCGCGGTGCTGATTCCCGTCGCGAATGAGAATGGGAAACGGTGGGACGATATCGTCGAACTCAAGCCGCAACACAGCCGCCCACCCCTCCGGCAGGCGCGCCGGGTCGCCCGGGTCGGTGATGCTGATCAGGGCGGTGCGCGGGTCGCCGTGCGGCATCCCTTCGATCACCTGGCGCGGGAAAAACTGGACCCGGCGGGTCTCTTCTGCAGACGAAGGTTTAGTCGGGAACATGCAGGCGCCCCTTTATTCTGGCGTTCGACAGGATTTCCCGGCGTTCGCTGTCTGTGAGGCGCGCCATGCGTCGCATGGTATCGTTCATTTGGCGCGGATACTCCCGCACCCGCAGGTCCTCTGGCCACTCGCCCGGATCGGCGCCAGCCCGGTGGCGCAGTCTCAAGGTGAACCGTCCATCGTTGAAAGCGGCGCCCATCTGCTTCATGAAGAAAGGCACGTCGGCGGCGCGGCATTGCCGCAGGATTTCGCGGGCCCATTCCACGCGAAACACGCGCGCGCCGGGTCCAGATTCCCCACCGCACACGACCCATGCGATCTTTGCCGTCGGATTCGGGCCCAACCCCTTCTCCAGGTCGACGGGCCCCAGGAGCGGTTCGAGGCTCACCCATCGGACGGCGGCGGGCGTCTCAAGCAAGATCGGGAGGCGCGCGTCGGCGGTTTCCTGGTTTTCCACGGACACGCCCCACCAGATATGACGCGCGAACCCAGTTGTCGGATTGTCGACCGGGACCTCATCAAGTCGTATCTTGGGATGCGCGCGACGGATATTATTGGCCGCCTCCAGTACCCGATCGTAGAGCCACGGGTCCGCCAGATAGGCGCGCATCCGTTCGGGGCGCTTGGTCAACACCTGGAAGGTGTGCTGTGGACTCAACATCATGATCGCTAGGACCTGATCAATGAAGAGGTCCGGCACGCGATCGTGGAAGAGGTCCGACATCGAGTTGACGAAAATCCGCCGCGGGCGCCGCCAGCGGAGCGGCTGGTCTAAACGATGGGCGTGCGTCTGCACATCGGTGAATGCGCGCCCAAAGTAGTCGGCGGCCTTCGGGTTCACGCCGAGGCGCGTCCAATCGCGCTCGGCGTAGCAATGCTTGCAGCCCGCTGAGACCTTAGTGCAGCCGGTGACCGGGTTCCATGTGGAATTGGTCCAGGCAATGCCAGATTTGTCGCTCATAGCTGTTCCTCTGTTGGTTATGGCGGTCCCAGTACCGCGAGGATGCCTCCCATGATGTCTCGAACATGGTGGATACACGCCTCCAGACGCTCGGCGCTCTGGGCTAGATCCCCTGCGGCCCGCGCATCCCCGTAAGCCTTAATGGCCTCGACGAGGGCTGTTGGTACGACCGACCCGCCATCCTGATCCTGTTCGCTCATCCCGCGTCCTCCTCGCGCCTCTCTTGTGACGCCGTTGGCTTGCCGATCTCTTTGGGCCAAGGTCGCGGAAATGGCACGCCACCTCGAGTCGCCCCCATAAAGAGGCCCTTTTGAATCGGAACGGCCGCGAGGAGTGCGGAAAGAAACTCGTCGTGACAGCGCAGCCATCCCGTCACCCATGGATAACGGTCTATAAAACCGTCGCGCTGTAGGAGTTCCATAAGTTCCCGATTCTCATCGAGCCGCTTACGGATGCCGCCGCCTGTCCATCCTAAAATCGTTCGCACGGAATCCACGGTCTTCTGATCTTTTTTGAACATGCTTGTTTCCTCCTGCAGTACGGCTATAGAGAAGGGGGTCCAGGTATCAAGAGGATACCTTCCGCGATGCGTCGCACTTCCTTTACATACCAGTCTGGCAGATGATGGTCGTTCGCCATGTCAGCGAGGATCCCAAGTTGCTGTTTTGCCCACGCGGCCGTGGTGTGGGTTTTGAGGGCATTCTTCATCCGCGGGTTGTCATCGAGCGGCCGTCCACAGTGACAGCACGTCACATATTGCTCCCATGGCCGAAAATCTGGCCGAGCGTGCGTGATGGCCGGAGCATCCAGCGTGGACTCGCATTCCCTCGCGTCTTTCGTGGTCATTGCGGATACTCCTGATACACGCACCCATCCAGCCGGTGTCCAGCGCGTAGCGCGCCCACTCTATGCGTCAGCATGGGGCGACGTTCGATCCGGAAGGCCTGTGGGTGCGTAATGTCCAGACATCCTCCATCTATACCGACCACCGTCTCCGGGGTCGCGCGCGTCCTGCCATGGTTGTCGTCGAGTCGCAGGTTGTCGTCGAGATCGAGATGCAGGGACCGGAAAAGCGCATTGCCCTCGGGGTTCTGGTTGGCCGGCAACCAAGCGCCCCATCGTTTGAAAAAGAACGGGACACCCGCCGCTTGGCATTGGTCGCGCAGCGATATCACCCAGTCCGGGTGCATCGGGAGCGCGCTGGGTCCAGATTCCCCGCCCACGACCACCCATTTGATCCGCGGCGCTCGATGTTCGGTATCCTGATAGGGTCGCAACGAGCCGAACATACCGACCGGCACTTCTTCGAAGTCGATAGGCCCCAACAGCGGTTCGGCGCTCACCCAGTGGTTGGCAACTGGGATCTGAAGGAGCGGTGGAATACGCCGATCCGCGCTGTCCTGGTCTTCGATCGAAACGCCCCACCAAATATGGGGGGCGAACTGTGAGGCGGGGTTGCTGATCGGGATACTGTCCAGGTCACGCTTGGGATACGCTTGGCGCACCGCATTGCTGGCGCGCAAGACACGGCGATAGAGTCCGGGATCCGCGAAATAGGCGCGCATCCGCTCCGGATGTTTGGTGAGTACATAGAAAGTGTGGTGCGGCGTCACAGTCATGACGGTCAACGCTCGATCTATGAAAGCGTCCGGCACAGACTCCTGGAAAAGGTCTCCATCCGCTAAACGCACGAAGATCCGCCGCGGACTGCGCCAGCGCAAGGGCTGGTCGTAGCGGGTCTTGGGGTTCCAGGTCGCCTTATCCCGGGCTGTGCCGGTCTTGTCGCTCATGGGTGCTCTCCTGTAGAGTCTTCCGGACCTGTAGCGCGGTCGGCATCAGCCAACAATTTTGCATGTCCCACATTGATGATATCGCGCGCGATAACCCACACCCCATAAACGATCATCACAAGGGCGCTGGCCCGTGTCGTCCACACCCACCACATGGGTATCCCATGAGGGGGAGAGGTCAACCAGTATCCCCAGAAGAGGCCGGAGCCCGCCGCCCATAAGGCCACCAGCATCGCGAAGCCCGTGAGAATATGTCCCACCTCGATCAGGGTCTTCCAGATTTCCGTGACGGCGATCGGTAATCCCGCCTTAAAGGCGGCCCACTTTGTAATTTTCCTGGCCCACCCGTATCCGTAAGTCTTGCGGGTAGAGGCTAAGGACATGGCACACCCCCTGTTTCTTTCCGAAGAAGCGCGCACAAATCTTCGATTTGCTTTGCGTGCTCACCGTTGGCTATGAGGTCCCCACCGGGTTGTCCCAGATGGAGAGCATAGAAAACACGGGCAGTCTCGACGGCATATCGGGCGGCCTCGGAGGCGTGATGGATCGCTAACGCATCGGTGGGCGCATCCTGCACACAGGCCGCCGCCTGCGCGGCGCGCACAGCAAGATCGTTGACGGTAGCGTAATCCTTCTCGCTGGTTGTGCGCTCCGCAGCGTGCGCATTGCAGACGGCTCGCGTCGCACAGACCTGCGCAAAGGCGATCAGAATGTCGCGGTTTTCGTGGGGGCTCACAATGTCTGGTATGGTCTTCATTGCCAGATCCTAGCGAGCCTTGGAGGTTCGCGAATGGGGTACTTTGCGTGCCCGAGCCCGCAGATGGTCGGCTGCTATCCGCTCCACTACGCGCCTCGCACGAATCTCTTGCTCGCGGTTCACCCAATGCCGAAACGCAAACCACTGATCTTCGGTCAACCGATGCCCGGCCTGCAGGCGCCGCCAGTCTGCGGTAATGGCAGGCGGGTCATGCCGGAAGGCGGCTGCCTCCTGAACTATGGGGCGCATGGCGGACCACGATGGGTGACTCGGTTTCGCGCTATATGCGACAAAAACAAAAATCACGATGAGGGAGACAAACCCGGACACCGCCATTAACATGGAGTCAAAACGTATGATGCCTGGAAAAATAAAACCAAACGCTATCATAAACGCCAAGACCACGGCGACAATGAATGCCTCGTGTATCGACATAGGTTCTCCTATTTGCCAGCCGGTGGGTGGGCCCGAGCCAACGCAGGATTCTTTGTCAGCCGTGCTACGACACGTTGGTCGCGTACTTCTTTTTCGTGATACACCCAACGCAGAACCTGCATAAACTGATCCTGAGTCAACGGATGCCCCTTTCGCAGGCGCCGCCAATCGGCGGCAATGGCCTGGGGGCTATGCCGAAAGGTGACTAGCTCTTGGACAGCGGGGCGCATGGCCGCCCAAGATGGGCCGCTGGGTCTAATGCTGCCCATAGTGGTCAGCACCGTGACGCTACCTGCAAGCGCGACAAAAAAGCCAGATAGGACGATGGAGGCCAACCCGAGATTAATCAAAAACTGGGAGGTAAAGTGTCTACCAACCAAAACAAGGGCAAACCCCGCGACGAACGCCGCGACCAGCACCAATAGCACCAATATCAAAATGAGCATCTCGCGCGAGGACATCAGTGCACCTTTCCGTCGGCGTGTGACGGCTGGCGGTTTACGGCAGGTTTATGCGCCCGAACCGACGCAGGGTTGGTGACTATTCGTTCTCCTGCTTTAGCCGCCCCCGTATTCGGTGTGGGGCGCGGAAGCGTCCCGTTGGCCAGGCATGACTCCAACCGCAAAGAGCCCTCGCGGACCTCAACCCACCGCGCGTCGAGCAATGCGCGGTAAGCATCGTGATCACAGCCGGCGTAAAATCCCAAGGCCCAGCCGTCGTTAATCTCAATGAGTGTGGTCTCGCCGTCGGGCGTGACCCCCACGTCCAGACCATAGCCGGCCGGCCCGCCCGGAAAGTCAGCGATCATGCGGTGGATAGTTGCAAGATCAGGACCAGCAACCTCAGTTTCACCGTCGTCATAGCGCGCGCAGCCAACGACCCGGCCGTGTGTGACATACACACGAAACTCGGCAACCCAGGTTGCGGGTGTCGCGCACCATACCCGCATGTCGCTGGGCTGGCACATTATCTCCGCGGGTTCCGTACCCGAGACAATCTGGCCCGTGAAGGCCTTGATGTCGGAAAAGAGTGCGGGCTTGACGAATAGCGGGCGATCACGCAGAAGGGCGCGGGCCTCGTCCAAACTCGCCGACCAGACCGACCGGCGCAGATGCTTGTACAGTGCCGGCGGGTAGCAGCCCGGCCATTGGCGGGCCAGCCGGGTCTCGAGTCCTTGCTGGGCGGCCCAGGCGCGTACAAATGGCACGCTGCCAACCGGCACGGCATCAGTCTCGGCCGCCAGTAAGGCGAGATCGGCAGGGGAGACACTCCGATGACGGAATGCCGCACCCATTGTAGTGATCCCGGCGTGCATGATTGCGCGCTGTTCTGGCGTCAGGCCAGCGGGATAACGTTCGAACAGGTACATGAAGGCCCCCTAGATTCCGGCCGCAGGCTTGGCGCCCAGGGATAGGCGGTTGTAGAACAGAATGCGTTCGGGCCCTGACAAGTAACGGGCGCCATCGCGGGCGCGTATTAACTCCCCTGAGCCGGAAAACACCAGCGCGAACTCCCGCGCGTCGACCCGCAAGAAACCTGCATCCGGCGAGCCATCCCGGGGCTCGTGCAGAATCGCCCAAGCCCATTTCGGCGTCCCACCAATTCCGCGATACGGAATATCCCAGGCTATATGGACCGGACCCGCCTGCGCGGCGCGGCGCGCGAGATGGGCCGGACAACGGAGCTCGACGAGTCGTTCCAAAAGACGAGGCGGAGCCGAACCAGGCGACAGGGGAGAATGGGGAAGGGACAGGACCGTTTCGTTGGGTGGTGTGCACATGATGAAACCCGCCGCTGGCAAGAAAGCGATGCGCCAATCGTACCGAGTCTCGGGAAAACGCAAATCGCGAATGAGGCCTTGTGGCATGGGCCATTCGTACGCCGCGTTATCCAGCAGTGCCGTAAACTAGGTAACGGCTTGTTCGCTCCCATGGTTTGGGCCTATATTCAGGTTCTAACGTGCCACTAACAAAAAATAGGGAGGTTAGGTATGGCTGTGATCAATCGATGTCTGCGCGTCGGTGCCGCAGTGTGTGTGGCTGCTTTGACGGGATGCGGCAGCTCGCCGCGGGCGGAACTGGCAAGTGCTATTCAACATCGTGTCATCGGCAAGAACCCGCCGGCACGCTGGACGGAGGTCAAGACCGCGAGCTTCATCACCCTGTTATCGGGTGGTAACGTCAACCTTGCCAACGAATTCTTCGCCATCCCACAGTCCGTGGGGCAAGTGAAGCCGAGCGATAGGGCCTATTATGGACAGGTGGTGAAGGGCCTGGGCGTGCTGGTCAAAGACGGCTACCTGACTCGCGTGGCAGATACCGGAAGCGGCACCCCAGAATGGCGCTATGAGATCACGAAAAAGGGGCATCCCTACCTCAAAACCAACGAAATGGATGTTTTCAACCTCGACTACGAGGGCTCATATATCAATACCGGGTCGTGGCGATCGGTCCGGATCCTACGCTATACCAAACCGACCGCCGACGCCGCTGGCGTGGTGGTATCCCAAGTGCGGTTTGTCGTGCGCGCCCGCAATAATCGCCTAGGAGCGAGCAAGCGCATTCGCGCTTTGCTGCTGCCGATGGCGACCACGCGCCCGGGTGAGGCCGAAGTTCGCAAATGGAATACCGGGTGGCGGATGAGCTAAAGGGCCGCCCTCCAAGCCGCCTCTACGGCGCAAACCGTGGGGCGGTGCGTTCAACCAGATTGCGCGAAAAGCACTACCCCTCATAAATGGCGGGTAGGTGTCCCCGAAGTGCCAGCCGCCGCAAGGCCGAAACCAGCATCTGATTCTCGGCACCCTTGTTGGCGACAAAAGGCGCATCGGTTGTCCAGTGACAGTTGCCGCGAGGGACCCCATGGACCGCGCGGATCCGGCGGGCGGTCGCCCAGAGCAATCCCCAGCCTTCTGGAAGGTCCGTCGGCTGCACGACGCCATCGGGCGTCAGATAAAAGCGCCAGTTGCCCACCCCTTCCGCGGGGTTGGCCCGAAACGGTTTCTGGCGATCGGCTAAAAAGTCCGCGCGCGAGACCTTGCATTCAATCAGGAGCGAGACATTGCGGGCGTTCTGCCAACCGATGGCATCAGGCTGTTCGCGGATCATAACGGTTCGGAAGGGGTCGCGAATAACGATAGAGCACCCCTGGCGCGTCAACCAGCGCTCCGCGCGCTGCACCAAGTCGTCGTGAGTAAGGGTGGCGGGTGCGCTCATACCGAACCCCAGAGTGTGGGCGCCACATCGTACCCAATATACAGGGGATGCTGGGGGTTACCGTCCCGGTTGAACCGCAACACATGCAGCGGGATACCGTGGGCCTGCAGGAGAGCGCGCACTGCCACCCCGCGCCCCTGGTGGTGGCCATGGCTGCCCCAGGCACAAATCACTAGACCGGCTCCTTGCGCCAGAGTGAGTAAGGCGTGATCGTTCTCGGGCCCCACCGGGTCCTCGGCAGTGTAGAGCGCCCGGGGATCTGTGGATCGGAGCGCAAAAATGTTGGCGACCCGGACCCCGCCATATCCCATAGCCTGCGCGCGCCGCTGGCACCGTTCGACGGTGGGATCGTTCGCGGTTTCGTCGGCGGTCGAGGGGTTCAACATGATGAACGTCGCCGGCGGGCGCTCGTCCCACTGGCGCCAGAGCGTATAGCGGTACCGACGACACGGCGAGAAGGTGGCGCCGCTGGATTCAGGAAACAGAGAGCTCATGGAGATTTTTCCTCACAGTCGATGTCGAACAGATCATGGGCGGTACGCAGGTCGCCACTCACGCAGGCCATGATACTTGACTCCCTCCTCATGAAGGCCGCCGCCAGCCGATGGTTGCCATCCTGGACGAGCCAGTCGACATGGCAACCCAGGTGGGGCACGCCCACATCGATCTCGATCGGCTCCTGACTGGGATGGATCATGAGCCAGGCGATGCGCCCGGCGTGATCGTCGCCGCCCGGGGTAGCCACGAGCCGTCCGGAGGCCAGGGCCTCCCAGACATCGCGGGGCCTCACTGGCACACCCCAGGGCCGCGACCGAAAGGGGTGGCAGAGGGGCAAGAGGCGCGCGAGAGGGATCGGGACGGGCATGAGGGCTCACCTGCTGGCCGGAAAGAGTTGGGGCGCTTCTATCAGCCCATGGGCGATGTAGACGAGTTTGATGATCTGCTGGAGCGTTATGGCGCCATACCCAGCTTCCCGGCACTGATCCAGGATATATTGGGCCACCGACACGGACTTTTTCGTGCTTGATTTATCTCCATAGCGTTGGGGCGCATGCCCCTTTTCTTGAGTTTTCTGAGACATCACAGACGCCTCTGTCACCATCGATAAAGACCAACACAGTCCAATAGAATATAGGACGAGAATAACGCTACGAAGGGCCACACCCGTTGTTTGTAGGCCGTCCAAGCCAAGATCGTATTGCTTATCAAAAACAAGACAACCGCGTCCGACATCCACGGGATCACTCGAAAAGCAAAAATCACGCTACCGACAAAACTGGTTGCCGTCCCAAACCATCCTAAAGCCACTCCGGGAGAGGGAGTCCGTGTTGTCTCCGTCGCATTCGTCGTCATTTTTCGTTCTTGATTTTACCCGCCCACCGGAGAAGGCGTGGATGTCTCCGTCTCAGGCGTCCATGCAAAGTTCTTGAAGGTCCCGCCGGCGGCCTTATGGGCGCGCAGTTGATTCGTGACAGCCGCCCCCAATTCCGAGAGGTGCAGCACGGCCCGAGGCTCAATGTCGTCTGGCCCAACCGCGAAGAATCCGGCGGCTGCCAAGTCCTGCAGGCACATCCAGTCATCGTGACCCGGTACCTTCGTGCCATCCCGCAATGTGCTGCCGTCGGAGACCTCCATGATGAGTCCCAAACTGCGCCCGCCGGGTCGCTTGGGGCGCGGGCACTGTCGGCTCATGACTCGAAAATTGCGTCGGTTGCTGCGCATCCTGGCGTCGGCCCCCACCTCGAAACCGCCACACTCAACCATGACGGTTTCGGCGTAAGCCAGCGTACTCCAGTGGTCGGGGCCCCATTGCTCCGGGGGGACAAAGGCGTCACGGTAATCATCTGGGCTGCTCATGGGTGTCTCCAAAAACGCAAAAGTGGAATCGAAACGGATAGGCGTGATCCACGGCCGCCATGGCCGCTTCTGGGGTCTTGAATTTCCTGGGGATATGGAGGAGCGACCCTTTCCGGGTGAACCACAAATAATCGCGCCAACCATTATCACAGGGCCCATACGCGATCCAGCCGCGGTAGTTGGGCAACCATGGGCGCGCCGTGCAACACTCCGTAGCCGCGTCAATCATGACCAGCGCGCCATCATCTCGCTCCCAGCAACGATCATGCTTGCGGTGCCAGTAACTGGCGGTCATGGCGTGACGCCTCCCGGGGTGGCCATATCTCCGTGATCCTTGGACTGATCCTGAAGGGCCCGCCACGCCTGGACCCGCTCCGTCAGTCGCGCCATCGCCGTGGGACGCGCGAGATTGTAAATCGGGATCCCCCACCGATCGGCCAGCGCAATAGCCTGCCCTGTCCCGCCGGTCGCGCGCGACCGCTCTTGTTCGGATTCGCAGCCGTCCAGTGTCCAGCACGCCACGAAATCCACCGGAGACCGCAGGTCGGCCCCCAGGATTTGATGCGTATTACGGGCCATCAGGGCCTGGGCCGCAGACGAGAGACGCGCCCATGCGGGGTGTAAGGTAGCCGCGATCCGGAAGGCCTCGGCATCCGGCCGGTCATGGTCGGTCGGAGCGGCCTCGCGGCTCTGGAAATGCGGCCACGGCAGAAAGATCGCCTTGGACGTTCCCGCCCCCGCTTCGAAGGCTTGGTCAGCCCCGGGCGCCCCGCCCGATTGCAGGGTGTAGCCATGCGCGGCCAGGCGGGCCGCGAGCCGCGTCATGAGGGCCAGGACAGGGGCCGGTGTCCCGCGCGAACCGATCCCGGCATAACGTCCATGCGGGGCCATATCCGGACGCCAGTCCACGCGGTTCAAGACCTGCGCAATCACCTCGGCATGGCATCGCTTGGGCGCGCAATGGCACACCAGCGCTTGGCCTGGGCGGATGCCCATCAGAGCGGTAAGGATCACTGGGTCACGGTCGCGTAGGCGTTCCTCCAGCCACGCGGCATACTGTTGGATGACCTCGGCCCGCCCGCCGTCCGGCCCGATCGCAAAGGGATTGCCGAGAGGGGATGGGCGCCCGACATACACGGACTCTGGACCGATGGTATCCGTGGATCGATTCAGGATCGGGTATCCGCCAGAGTGTGCGGCGCGTCCCGGATCCCGGTCTGGGTTGGCGGACACGGCACTCATGAGCCGATCCAACCGAGGGTGAGACGGCATTCTCCATCTTCGGACGGGTCTTCCGGTATCCGGTCCCGGCAAGCTAAAGCATAACAGTCGGCGGCCAACCGCCGCTGGTAGTCCGTATGCCCGCTCGCGCATCGGTCGGCGCGCAATACGTCGGCGAGCGTGATATCCGGTCGCCCGATCCGGTTGGCGAGTTGGCGGCAGAGACGTACGACATAAACCGGCTCCTGGTGCTCCGCATCCCTCTCGTAGTCATCCGGCATACGCCCACGCGCGGCGAGCGCCTGCCCGATGAGGTCGTAGTAAGGCTTGATGTGTGACGGGATGACATCGCTCATCGAGGACCTCCTCGTGGGGTTTCGTCAGGCACGGTCGCGCCCAGACGATTCTGGGTAAATATTCATCCAGTGGCGCGGGAAACCCCGGGGTTCAGCCCGGGAAGGGAGAGCGCGGCGGCATAGGCCGCCCCTGTTCCCGCTTCTCCTGTATCAAAGGCTCTCTTCGTGAGGGCATACCCATACCCATCCGCCCTCTGGATCAAGGTGCAGAATCGGTGATGGACGCCTTGGACCAGGCCGGTTGCGGTCTGGATGTTGAAACTCCCGCTGGCGCGGATGGCTACGCGGCCCAGGTAGGCGCCCGCTTTCTTGCCGGTGGTCACTACGGCCCGCACCAGGTCTCCCGTCTGGAAGCCGAAGGCGGTTTTGGCCCGCATCAGATACCCGCGCGGGAATCCGTGTTTCGTGAGGCGCGTGCGCTGGTAGCTGCCGCGGCCTGTGGCTTTGATGGTCAGGACCGGTTGCTGCCAGCGGCGGATGGCATCGACGTGTCCGACACAGGCGGCATCGAGGCTATGGGTCTTAGGGATATGCAGGCGGTGGCGGTTCCATTTCGTCCGGCCACCGCTTGCGACCTCCACCTCGAGGCCTGTCGCCTTCAACCGCTGGTACAGGGTCCAGCGGGTGCTGTTCACCGCCGCGGCGTCCTTTAAGGGGGTTTTGGCCTGGGCCTGGATCCGTCGTAATACCTCCGGCTGCTTGGCCAAGAACTGTTCCAGAGGACTATTGCCCTTGGCCTGGTTGCAGTCGTGGCAGGCGATGGCGAGGTTGCTCACCCGGTCGCTGCCGCCTCGACTCTTGGGGTGGATGTGATCGATCTCGAGAGACACCCCATCCTGGCCGCAGTAGGCGCATTTCCGCCCCCACTTCTCCAGTAAATATTCTCTCACCTCGTACTCAGCCAAGGTCCCTTGCTGGTACTCGGCGCCGGATATTTCCGGGTTTTGCATCTGCTGCATGTCAAACCGCACCAACTCTTGCGACAGCGCCGCAACCGGCACCCACCGACAGAGTCGATCGACCCAAGCCGTCGTCGTATCGACCCGGTGCCAGAGGGACGGCGCCAGCCAACCCTCCGGCCTTGTTCTGTTGTCGAACCGAGGTTCCCGGTGCCGCAAGTTCCCGCGGCGGCGCCGGCGGAACGCCCGGCGCTGGGTCAAGGTCTCGTGGATGGTTTGGCCCCGGTGCTCGATCTCCAACCGCATCACCACCGTCAGGATGCGGATGGTTTCTTCCCGCGTCGTATCCGTGATGTCTTGCTCTCGCACCAGGGCCAGCCCTGTCGTCTGACTCCCTGGGTCCAG
>JAEHJW020005083.1_pt1 | contig 36548 bp, 53 predicted proteins | sample 9271431 | NCBI WGS metagenome assembly JAEHJW02 | reverse complement strand
CGCGTCGTGGAAGCCTACCGCGCGGCGTACAAGAGGGCGCAGGTATGAGCGACCGACTGGACAAGCCGCCTATTGTATGGCTCGATCAATCGCGGCTGATTGCGGCTGCGCCGGACATGCTCGAAGCACTCGTGATGATCCGAGACGCTGACGAGGATTGTCGCAAGGATGGCCTGCCAACGCTTCCAGCGCTTGCGCGCTTCAAGATCGACCGCGCGATTGCCAAGGCGGAGGGCGTGCCGTGACCCTCGAAATCCTCGACTGCGCCCAGAACTCGCCGGAATGGTATGCGGCCAGACTCGGTATTCCTACCGCGTCGCGGTTCAAGGACATTCTCGCCAAGGGCCAAGGTCTGACGCGCAGGAAATACCTCTACACGCTCGCAGGCGAGCGCCTGACGGGCGAGCCGGCGGAGAGCTATAGCAACGAGGCGATGGAGCGCGGGCACGCTCTGGAGGCCGAGGCGCGCGAGCGCTACGCCTTCCAGCGGGACGCAGAGCCGCAACTTGTCGGGTTCATGCGACGTAGGGTGCGTGCCCAGTGGGCCGCCGCAAGTCCAGATGCACTGATCGGCAAGGACGGCCTGTTAGAGATCAAAACCAAGGCTCCCCCCCTGCAGATCGAATGCCTCGAATGGGGAAAATTGCCACCCGAACACGTGGCCCAGGTTCAAGGGCAACTTTGGGTGAGCGGTCGCCAGTGGTGCGATTTCGTGAGCTATTGGCCCAAGCTCCCGCTGTTCTGCATTCGTGTCGAACGCGACGATGCCTATATCGCCACCCTGGGCGCTGAAGTGATGGCGTTCTGCGACGAACTCGAAACCATCGTGAATCGGTACAAGGGGGCGGCGTGAACAAGCAATGCTGCGGCACCTGTGCGTTGTGGGATCGCGACGCGGCGAAAGACAGTGCTGGGCGTGTGCGTGGCGACCGTACTGCGCGGTGCTTGTGGGAATCCACTGAAGTTTATCCAGCAAGCGTGAACGTTGCAAATATGCAGCCATTGCCTAGGTACAAAATGCTTCGTGATTACGGTGAAGATTGCGCATGCTGGAAGCCGCGCACATGACCACGCCACGCGGCAAGCCCTTCACGCCATCCCATCAGCCCACACATGACCGTGCGGCAGCGGCGCGCAAGGCCAAGACGCCGTGGCGAAGGTTTCCAGGTCCATTCAAAGGCAAGAGGTAAAGGATCAACATGTCCACGTTCGCCACCCAGACGACCGTCAGCAGCGAGCGCAGCCGCGCAGAGATCGAAAGCATCTTGCGGCGGTATGGCGCGACCAGCTTTGCCTACGTGTCGGAACCTGAGCGCGCAATCATCGCGTTCCAGGCCAACGCTAGGCGCGTGAAGTTCACGCTGCCGATGCCCGATCCTGCGAGCCGAGCCTTCACCCACACGCAAGGGCGTCACAGTCCGCGTTCGGCCGAACAGGCGCATCAGGCATGGGAGCAGGCATGTCGGCAGCGCTGGCGCGCGCTGGCGCTCTGCGTGAAGGCCAAACTGGAAGCCGTCGAGTCTGGCATCACCACCTTCGAGTCCGAGTTCATGGCGCACATTATGTTGCCGGATGGTCGAACGGTCGGCGACCACGCAGCCCCCATGATTGAGCGCGCGTATGCCACTGGCACTACGCCTCCGCTGCTGGGTAACTTTTGACGCAAGAATTGCGCCCGTGGTGGATTAGTGGCCCTTACTCTCTCCCGCTCCGAGATCGCTGAGCTGACGCGCACCCCACAGCGCCGACGCCAGGTGGATTTTCTGCAGCGCAATGGCATCCGTCACTTCATCGATCAATACGGTTGGCCAGTGGTCACGCGCGCTGCGGTTGAAGGATGGCCCGCGCAGGCGCAGAGTGTTACGTCTTGGAAGCCACACAAGGCCGCGTGATGGGGCGCAAGTCGAGCCGACCCGATGCCATCCCTCACCTGCGTGTGCGTCGTAAAGGGCGCAAGACGTTCTACTACTACGACCACGGCGGCAAGCCCAGGCGCGAGGAACCCTTGGGTAGCGACTACGGACGCGCGATCCAGCGCTGGGCAGAGATCGAGGGCGACAATACGGGCAAACCTGCTGCCGTCATGACCTTTCGCTACGTTGCAGAGCGGTATCGCGCTGAAGTCATCCCGGCAAAAGCGCCGCGCACGCAGCGCGACAATCTGCAAGAGCTTCAGCGGCTACTGGCGTTTTTCGACGATCCGCCCGCTGCGCTCGACGCAATCCAGCCGCAGCATGTGCGCCAGTACCTCACTTGGCGCCGCGCCGCGCCGGTGCGCGCGAACCGCGAGAAAGCGCTCTTGTCGCATATCTGGAACTGGGCGCGCGCCACCGGCTACACGGCGCTTCCTAACCCCTGCGCTGGCGTTCCTGGGCATCGCGAGCACGCCAGGTCCATGTACGTCGAGGATGACGCCTACAGGGCACTGTGGGACGCCGCAGACGCCACACTGCGCGACGCGTTGGACTTGGCTTACCTCACCGGGCAGCGTCCGAGCGACCTGCTCAGGATGGATGAGCGCGATGTTCGGGATGGGGTTCTCAACCTGCGCCAGGGCAAGACCGGCACGGCGCTACGCATTGTGATCGAGGGGGAGTTGGCGGCAGTCCTGGCACGCATTGCCGCGCGCAAGGGCGCGCTCGTGCTGCACGCCACGCGGCTGATCGTCGATGAGCGCGGGCGCCCGCTGCGCAGGGATGGGCTGCGGTATCGCTTCGACGCGGCGCGCGCGCGATCCGGTGTCAGTTTTCAGTTCCGCGACCTGCGCGCCAAGGCCGCAACAGACAAGGCCGAAGCTCAAGACATGCGCCAGGCGCAGCGGCAACTGGGGCATGCGTCCGTGGTGATGACGGAGTCATACGTACGCGCGCGCCGCGGCGACACCGTGACGCCGACACGGTAGGAATTGCGGACCGAGCGAGGAATAGCGGACCAAGCTCCACCCTCTGAAACGCGCCTAAGACAATGATTGCAATGGTGGGCCGTACTGGATTCGAACCAGTGACCAGCGGATTAAAAGGCTGCCGCTGAATGTCGATCTGTCAAGCTCTTGCGCTCAAGCATGGTCCGCAATCGCTCCGCAACCGCGCCCTTGGAAGCCGCATTCCTGCGCCATCACCCCAAGGATTGCGGACCATCACTGCGATGCGAAAATGTCGCTCAGACTCCCCTGGGTATGAGCGTGCGCCGCGAGATGCCCGCGCAGGCTCCCATTCCGGCGCGCTTCTGCGTGCACCTCATGCGCCCACGTTTCCAATTCTGGGACCTCCCCAAGCACCACCGCGACGGCACTCCGGACACTCGCGGCGATCATGGCTGCGTCTGAACTGTCCGCAGCGCTCATCGTGTGGCCGAACGAGGCCTTGATCGGCGCTCCACTGGCATCCACGCACAAGATGCCTTGCGCGTCGACCTGATAGGCCTCCGCCACGATATGGACGCAGCCGCTGTGCTGCAAGACGCGACGACTTACCCGGACGCGCGCGTAGGCATCATCGCCCAGGCGCACACTGATCTCGTCGCCAGTTACCTTGATGATCTCTATCATGGCTTCGCCGTAGTGGTGTTGTGAGAGTAGATGCGCCGGTCAGCTCGCACACCCGCCGCAAAACTGATGCCGCCGAAGTGCATGCGGCAGACATCGCGCACGCCGACAGGATCGATGCGCACGATGGTAGCGATCCCCGCGTCCGTGAGCACGCGCTGTCCGAGCATCTCCGGAGCCCGCGCTGCCCCCCCGTCAAGGAGGTCGAATGGCGTTGTGACGCTGCACACCAGCTCGCTTCCGTCGTCGGCTACCAGCACGACGCACTCCGACACCGCGCGTTCCATCGAATGCAATGGGCGCTCAAAACGGGCGTTGCCGGACGTGGGCCAATCGGCGCAATCGAACAGGTCGCCGGATGCCACGTCAGCAGCGCGCTGACCGGGGCGCACGTACATATCCGCGCCGACGCACCACCCTCCGCCACCCGACCCGCTACCGCTCCCGGTTCCGGATGATGGGAAGGTAACGGAAATGGAACCGAGGAACACCCGGCCGTCCGCGACGTAGCAGTCCATGCCGTTTGTGGTGGCGACAAGCGCAGGGGTGCCACCAGCGTAAGTCGGATCATCGAAGTACAGAAAGTAAGTGACCGTGGTGCCCGCTGTGCCAGTGACCGTGACGCTGGATGCGTTGTAGTTGACCGTGATGCTGCCGATGACATAGCTAAAAGCGCCGACGCTGATCGTGGCGCTGGTGGTGGTCGACGAATACCCTGGGCTTGGCCCGTTGTACTTGCTGCGATAGTTGGTGACGGCGATCTGCGGCAGCGACCGCTGATCGGTGATCTGCTTGACCAAACGGATCGCATCGAAGCCGACGCTGTTCGTGCCGGCAGCGCCGTTCTTGACTTGGAGCGCCATCCCTACCGTATTGGCCGGCGCTTGCGCAACCACGGAACCGACGTACCAACCGGAAGCGGCTGCAGTGTTGGTTACATACCCTTCCCCGAGGATGTTGCCGTTGACATCGAGGAAGTGCACCGAGGCGATCGCGCTTTGGCCGACAGCGCTCAGGTTGTTGGTGGCTGCGTAGAGCACCCACCGGTCATTTTCCTTGGTGAGAAAGGTTCGATTTGCCGTGTAGCCGGCACTTTGCGGACCGGTGAACTGCAACGACTGGTTGCCGCTGTACTGGCTACCGCCCGTCAAGTAGCTCGTGGAGCTAGGTGCCGTGGCGCCAGGACCGCCTGCCGACCATCCAGGCGGAGGGAGAGCGGTAGAGGCCTCGAAGTCGGGATTGTCCAGCATCTCCGCCACAGCGACGGAGTTGGTGAGGCGCACAAACACTTCACCGTCGGCTACGTTGTCGAGCGTTTGGGGCCCGAGCAACTGCCAGTTGGCATTCGTGCTCGTCGGTGGCGAGTTGGTGCTCGGGGCGAGCGCGAGCCAGTAGTTGCCCGCGTAGTTGACCTCGTTGCCTTGCACGTAGGCGACGATTGCACTCCACGCGCCGAGGAAGTTGTAGGCGAGGCCGCCCGAGTTCACGCCTCCGCTGCTGACATTGGCATACGTGCCGTTGTCCGCGGAGACATCCACGGTGTAGCCGGACCACCCGCTCGACAAAAGAGGGCCGCGCGAACGGATGCGATACCAAAAGGTTCCGTTGCCGGTGATGTCGGTAAAGGTGTTGGCCGTTGGACCCGCAGCGCCGATGACCGCGAAGGTGCCAGGTGAGCCGCTTGCGTCCGGCGCGCGCTCGATGCTCGTCGCACCGACCGCCGAAGGGATCGGATTGGTCCACGACAGATAAGCGCCCTGCGTGACGACCTTGACCGAGAAGTTCTGCGGCGTGAAAGGAACATCCGGCAATTCGACATTCGTGCCCACCACGTAGGTGTAAGCCGTTTCGTCGGCGAGGGTGCGGGGAGTTATGCCGAAGGCGTTGAGCGACAAGAACTTGAAATAGAGCGTTTGTCCGATGATGGATGGATCGATCGGCACGCGGAAGATGGAATCGTCAATGCGCGCGAACGGCGCGCCGATTGCGTGCGAAGCGATCCCGGATGCGTAGGCACCCCGACGCAAGTAGGTCAGGTTGTAATAATTGGAATCGGGTGTTGCGTTCGTGAGAGTGCTGCTGCCATAACTAACCACTTCCGAATCGACGATGCACAGCGTGTCGAGGTTGTTGGCGTCGGCGTCCGTCGCGCCCATGATGATGCTGGGCGTATAGAGCTGGACCGCAAGCGTGTTGACGGTATCGGGATCGCTGCCGACGTTGAGCGCCGACGTGAGGGTGCCGTAGCGTGCGGACTTGTTCGTGGTGCCCAGGTACTCGTAAGTCGAGCCGTCGCGCGACATGTAGATTTCGCACGCGCCCCAGATGGGATTACTGCCCCCGACGGCGCACCAGATTTCCGGCTTGTTGTTGCTGACTAGGAACCCGGGCGCCCGCATGAAGAACGGCGCATTCACCGGACCAGGGTCCGCCATCGGGTCGAGGTTGGTGCCGTTGTTGGGCTGCGTGTTGTAGAGGGCGGAATGCCCGATCCCCTCGGGGAACTCCTCCGCTGTGATGTCGAGGAGGCCGTCCGCATCCTCGGCCACTTCCAGGATGCGAACCGGGAACTCGTTGAGTCCGGTATTCGTATCCGTCAGCGTCACGATGTCCGTGGGTTCGAGGTAGCAGTAGCGCCAGGTCAACTTGAACTTGTACTGGTTGCGCACGTAGTAGGCGCGCTGCACCATGTTTTGCGCGATGAAACGGGCGACCGGAGCGGTGACGCAGCCGTTGACGTTGGCCGTCTGCGTCATGCGCGCGCCGTTGGCGATCATGTCCTCGTCGATCGAGGCGATCTGCGCGCTGTTGTGGTAGGCGTTGGCGCGATCGACGAACTGGATCGAGACGGAGTTGAAGCAATCAACAGGCGCCTTGCGCTGCACCGTGACCGGCGACGCGTGCCCGGACACGATGAAGTCACCGGCGCCGAGGTTCACCAGCGGCGTCACGTTCGGGGTATAGGTCACGCCGTTTCCGGTGACGGCCACATCCCCGAGCGGGACGACCTTGAGTTGCCCCTCCGACCAGTAGGCGTAGGTGTTGGTGTTCTTGAACAGGTCCGTCAGCACCTGCACCGCAGTGCTTTGCTGGTCGTAGACGGGCGAGAGGAAAAGACCATTGGCGACGCAGTAGTCGCTGTACTGCGTGAGGTTGCCGAGGTAGGGGAACGGCACGCCGTGGTTCGGATCGGTGCAGATGTCGGTGAGGATTGCGGACGGGTTGGCGTCGAGGACGCCAGACCCGAATTGCTGCAATCCCCCGATCTCGTAGTTGTAATTTGGCAGCGTCGGCGACCCCCCGAGGGCCATGTTGTCGACACCGAACAGGGCCGTCAGTGAATACCCCAGATTCGCCGGCGACGGCAGCGCGCTCCAGGGAGCCTGCCCAGATGTGCCAGTGGCTGAGAACGGCGCAAGCGTGGACAGCAGTACCAGTGAGTTGCCGGACCACACATTCGCAATGCCGACAATCGGCCCTTCGCACAGGCCATTGAGGTAACTCGCGGAGTAGGTGTAGGAGGTGGCGGTGCCTCCCCCGAAGCCCTTCCCGACCTTCTGCGTGTGCTGCACGGCCTTGAAGTCGCCGTACCAGATGACGTTGCCACCGACGCGGTTTTGGCCATACACCACGGGGATAGGCGGCCCGTACTGCGCACCTTGAAGGTCAATTCCCATCGCCTGCGGCTGCGTGGTGGCGGCGGTGCGTCCTTGGTATTGGTTGAAGATGTTAGACACCGGCAACGCTCCAGAATGAGTGCAATCGATGCGCGTAGGTGGCAAGTTCAGTACGGACGACGCGGCGCGCGCGCAGGTCCGCGTGGATCATGTAGCCCTCTTCGGCGACGATCGCGCCGTGGCTGGCGCAGCGCCCGAAGCGGAAGATGGCCACGCGCCCAGGAGCGGCTGCGTCCACCTGGTCAGCAAACCGCGCCACCCATCCGAGGAAGCGTTCTTCCGACCGGTGCAGCATCCAGTCGTGCGGATAGGGGCGCGGCTCAAATGGTGGCGCGAGTTGGAGATCGCAGAACACGCGCACCAGCAGCATCGCGCAATCGACGCCGGCGCCCTTCACATCGCCAGCGTGATGGTAGGGCGTACCGATCCACGATTCCGCTTCGCGTACGATCGCGTTCATCAGTTGTTCTTGAGGCCGATGCCGCCCGGTCCGCGACCAAGATTCGATCCGCCAGCACCACCAAGTCCGCCGCTACCTTGTGGCGGACTCCCTGGCCCGACTTCGAGGGTTTCCGGAGTGGGCACGTATGGGTAGCCGCGGAAGTGCGCGAGGTTGTTGAAGGTAGTGGTGCACGTCGCCTGCGTCTTGTCGCAACCTGGGTACGCCGTGAAGGTGTCCCCAGCAGCCGGGGGCGTGATCGGATACGCGAGCGTGATCTGTCCTGAGGCTTGTGTGTAGGACTTCACGAAGCACTTGAGTCCCGCGTTCGCGCCGGAGGTCCAAACGATGTAGCCCAGCGCGAAGTAGCCGTTTGCTTGCGAGAGATTAGTGGGGAAAACGGTCGCGGTGCCCGCAGTCGATACGGTGCCGGAGGTCTCGAAGTTGGACGCCAGCAACGCGCAGCCGGCGTCGAACAGCGCGTGGTTGCAGTGCGGGAGGAAGTAGTTGCGCGGGAAGGCGGTGTTGAGTAGCCGTAGCGTGCTGTTGACGGTCAGCTTCACGCGCCCCGAGTCTGCTTGCACTTCGCCCACGATGCCGGTGAACAGACTCACGACGCCGTTCACGACCGGGTTGGACCAGTCCGGTGCAAGGGCTTTCGAGACGACGACTTGCGCGTTGTCGAAGCCGCCAGCAAGCGCGAACGCGGCCGGCGTCATGTTGTTGATGCGCGTGTTGGTGTCGTAGAGGATGTCGATTTCCAGATCATCGGCTTGCAATCCGATGGCCGTCTTTGTGCTCCCGCGCTCGAAGCCGGGCTGTGAGTCCAGATAGGCGGCGCGGTAGGTGTTGCCGTTGTAGGTGATGTTCTGCTGTGCGTCCGTCCAATAGAAGATCGACCCGCTCGGCAGCGTGAACTGGTACAAGTTCGCCATGACCAGCTGCTCGCTCGTTTGCAGCATGGTGAGGAACGCAGCGCTGATCGTCTTCATCGCACTTCCTTCAGCTTGAGCGTCTTGGTCTTGTAGATCTGGTACATGAACTGCTCGAACTCCAGGCCATCCGGGAAGGTGCACGTATAGGTAGCGCCGTTCGGGACAGTGAAGTAGAACGGGCCGAAGTTGCCCGCTTGCGTCTCGAAGAAGGTCTTGAGCGTCCCGTAGTCCGATTGCAGTAGGAAATTGATCGGCGCCTCGATGGTGTGGAGCGGCGCTTGCGCGAGCGACGTTCTGTAGGAGTTTCCGGCTGCGGCTTGATGGGTGATGGTCACGAAGTTGGGCGTGAGCTTGACGGGCCACCCCATGCCTGGAAGCGTCGGGAAAGTGGGGAATAGGGGCGCAGTCCCGGCTGCGACGGCTGCTGCAATGGGTTTCGATGCGAAAGTGTGCCCGTAGGCGCTCGCCGACGCCGATGCTGTGCCGTGCGCAATCGGCGCTGAAGGATGCGGTGCCCCCGTGGCGGTGCTGCTCGCTGTCGCAGCGCCTGCGCCGCGAGGCGTGGATGTGAGGGCCGTTCCTACGCCCGTAGCGGACCCGTTGCCACCCGACCCCACCGCTTGCGGACCTGTGGTGAATGCTGCGCCCACACCATGCGCTGTCACCGATGCAAGCGCGGCCGCGAGCACGGCCTTGGCGACGGCTCCCCCGACGCCCTTTGCTGTTGCGGACGCGACGCCAGAAGCCACGGCTGCTTTGATGGTGGCCGCCGCGGCGCCTACAGCGGTAGCGGACGCCGCGCACGCACCCACGGCGGTAGGGGCCGTCGCCGCACCAACCCCAGAAGCTGACGGATCGGGCGCCAAGGCGAGCAAGAAAGCCGTCGGCGCGCTTGATAAGCTCGTTGAGTAGGTGCCTGAAATATTGCCAGTGGCCCCGGATGCCGCTGCAAGCATCGATGTTGCAGCAGGCTGGAGTGCCTCCTGCTGCGCAGATCCATAAATCGGTGCTGAGAATCCTGCGGGTGGCGTCAGCGTTACAGTTGGGACAGGAGAGACTGTGGTGTTTGCGCAGGGGGCAACCAAGTACAGCAGCAGCGTATTCGCCACAGTCGTGGTGATACTGGGGACGGTGGCGGTAACCGGGGACGCGCTGGCAGCGGTGCTTACTGATCCGTACGCATTGACGGGAGCGCTGGTGTCAATGCCAGAGTAGGCCAGGGCGAGTGCGTTGATGTAGGCTGCACTTGAAGAAACGGAGACGCTTGATCCTTCAGTCCCGTCGGCAACGCGCGTCCATACATACTCATATGCATAGCTAGCAACTAGGGATGTGACCTGCGTCCATCCGGTGGGCAGCGTACAGGAGGCAACCGCACCTGCGATCTGAATAATGAGCAGATCGCCAGCAGCATAGCCGGTCGGCAACGCGACAGAGAGTGGGGTCGTAGTTCCGGTGCTTCCAACGGACCCTACGAGCGCAATCGACACGCTTGCTTACTCGGTGATGGTCAGCGACGTGATGTTCACCGGAGCGCCCGAGGTGATGGTGTCCGGCGTCATGATGATCGAGGTGCCTGAACTACCGACGTCCAGATCGACGACGCCGGCGCCCGCGGACGTTTCGATGCGTGCGTAGCCTGGCGTTCCGGTGGCAACACCGTTCGCGCTGGTAATGGCGTTCGCGGTGAGGACAGCTGCCGCGCCCCCCGAGACGCCCGCCGTGACCACGCCGAAGGTCGCCGAGCACGCGAGCGTGGCGAGCAGCGTTCCAGTCGCCGCAACGGATGGATCGGCAGGTGGCGCGCCGGTGTAGAACTTGATGACGCCGCTCGTGCCGATGGCGTTATTGATCGCCGTCGAGCGCGAGGTTTGCAGCGAAACAGGGTCGAGATTGCAGATAGCCATGATGGACTCCTAGCGAACTTCCTGAAGGATGACTTTCTTCGCTTTGTAGAGGTTGTTGAGGAATTGCTCGTAGGTGATGTCGTTGGCGAACACGCAAAGGTACGAGTTGCCGACAGCTCCTGTGCCGCTCCAATCGGTCGTGGCAGGGGCGCCCGGCGCCTGCGCGAGGTTGACCGTGGTGCCCGTGAGGGTGTAGTCGGTGAGAGTGACCGGAGCAGCCGTTGTGTTGATCCGAGACGTTGCGATGTCCCCCACTTCTGCCTGCGCATAGCCAAAATTCATGCTCCCAGAAGTTGCGGCGGGATAAATAGAACCACTATACGTTGAGCCGTCACTAACGCCTGCGCCAACTACCGTTGACGCAGAGCCAGCAGTGACAGAAAGAGAAACAAGAAATAAACCTCCGGGCAGCGCGATATATGACGCACTACAGTTCCCGCCAGTAGACGCGTTTGTAACGCTCACTACGCCGCCGGGAAGAGAAATAATCGCACCAGCAGCATTGACGCCATCTTGGTAGGAAATGCCAATGTAGGACGCGCTCCCCGGCGCGGCAATAAAACTGTACGTGTAGCGCGTAGCAGCTACTATTGTGATGGTGCCATTGGTCTGAGTGCGATTTCCGCCACTTGAGGCAGTGAGCGTATAAAGCGGGTTCGTTCCATCTGGTTTAATTGTTCCGACAGCCAGAGTTCCGTTTGCGGTTCCCCAGTATAAATTACCCAGATCCAGGGAATAGAACAGAACATTCGTCCTCGCCGTCGGATACAGCAACTGCCGACCCTGCCAGTCGGTGCGGTAGATGCTACTTACCGATGCTGAAGAAATTGGAGTACCTGCGGAGTTCACCAATTGTGCAGAAGTTACAACTCCATTCCAAGCTCCGAACCGAATTGAGTTAGCGATAAATGCGCCGGGACTAAACCAGAACGGCATCCAGCTTCCTGACTGCCCTGCGAAAAACGACTTGAGCGTTTCGTAGTCGGTGGCTGAAAGGTAGTTGAAGACGATCTCGAAGGTGTGCAATGTTTGCGGCCACATCTGCGACCGGAATTGAACACCGACTTTCGTTTTTTCAACGAGCGTGCGGAAGGTCGGTGTGATCTTCACCGGCCAGCCGATGCCTTCCAGCGTCGGGAAGGTGTTGTAGGTCATGCCATGGCACCCAGGCGATGCGCATGGCCAAGCGCGCGCACGAGCGCGCCAGGGTTGCGCTTGAGCATCCCCTCGAAGCCCTGGGCGTCATTCGCGTGGATGTGGTAGTGGTACGTGTTGCCCCCTCCACCACTCATATTCCGCACCCCGTCGGCAAGATCGGCGGGGAGCACCATCTCGTCCTTGTGCAGGAGCGCGGGGGCGTTGTCGAAGGGGACACGCTCCCAACCGCCTTCGGCACTCGCCACCTTCCCGACAAGGTTCAGCACTTCGGCGCCGGCCGCGACCGAAGCCGCTACAGCCAGGATCGGGCCGATCCCCGGGATTCCAGCCATCGCCGTGAACGCCGCAGCCGCCGCCTTCGCGGCTTCGGTGACGATGTAGGCAATCGCATGGGCGACGTGGATCGCCGCAGCTTCCGCTTCGGCTGCAATCGTGAGCGCCAAACGTTCAGCGGTGCCGAGAGCCGTTGCAAGCGTCTTGGCTTCCTCGATGGCGATGTGGTGCATGAGCATCTGCACCCCGGTGTTGATCGTCTCAGCGACCAGCGCGTCGCCCAAGCGGAGTTCGGCCTGCTGCCGCGTCAGGGTGCCCTCGACGTAGCCGGCCGTCACTTGACTGAACGTGGAGATGATCGGCTGCACAACGCCTTCGGCAGTCTTGATCTGCTGCGCGGATGCCTTGTCCGACAGGCTGACCATCGTTGCCGTGTGCGCGTCCTGCAACCGAACGATCTCGCTGTTGATGCGCGCAACCTCGACCGGCTTGGTGGCTTCGAGCGCCTTCTCCTTCTCCAGCTCGGCGAGCTTGATCTGGTAAATCTGGTCCGCGATCGATTGCTCCTGCGCAATCGCAGCGGAGCCGCCCAGCGTGCCCATGCTGGCCATCGCTGAGATGTGCTGCCGCTGCGTGTCGAGCATCGCCACGTGGTGCGCGGACTGCGATTCCTGCGTGGTCTTTGTCGCAGCCAGCGCTTCGTCGACTTGCGTCTGCTGCGTGCGCATCAACTCGTTGGTGATGGACTGTGGCACCCACGAGGTCATCTCAGGATGGTATGGCGCGGCCTGGTGGTGCTCGCCCTTGGGCAATCGCGTGCCGCCAGCCGCGCGCACAAGCTCCTCGAACCCTGGGCCTGAAAATGTCGTCCCGTTTTGATAGACGCCGGCGGGGAGCGCGCCATTCCCCTCCACAACTTTCCGCAGCATCTCGTCCACGCGCTGGACCGCGGCTGCGTGCGGATGCTCCGCCATGTCAAGGGCGTGCAGTTGTGCAGATGCCTCGACGGCGCCCATGCGCGCGCGGTGCCCTTCGGCATGGGCTTGCGCAGCCTGCTCGCGCGTGTGCAGGTCCGACTCCAAGAGGTGCAGTTGCGCGCGGTCGCGGAGCAGTTGGAGCGGGGATGCATGAGGCGCGAGTGGGCCACCCAGGATGTAGTGCAGCCACCCTCCCTGTTCATCGGAGTGCAGCTTGTCCTTGGCGTCCTGAATCCGCTGGGGCAGATCCCCAAGGCCCACCATGTTCTTGAGGGCTTCGCCGCCTTTTTCGGCAGCGTTCGCAATGGCATCGCCCCACTTGTCCCACCATGGTATGTTGGCCTGGATCGCACTTTCCTGCGCGTTCAGGTCGGCGCTCAGCGACGCCACGGCCACGCGTCCAGCTTCGGCCTTGTGGCCCATTTCCAGCAGCGACTCGACTTCCTGCGCTTGCGCAGACGTCAGATTCTTGATAGCCGAAACGGGATTCTCGGCCATGTGCTCGATGGCCGTCGCGGCCTGCTGGCTACTGGTGCCGGTGACTTCGGACCACTGCAGCGCAGCGCGCCCGGCGTCCTGAAGCGAGCGCCCGATGAAGATGCCGCTTTCCGCCAGCGTCGAGTACGCATTCCGGGCATCCTGGACCGTCCCCATGGACGCGGCGAGGTCATTGGACCAAGCGTTCATTTCGGCGCCCGTCACGCCGGCAGCGTCGCCGTTCGCTAGGAGCGCGAGATTCAACTCGCCCATCTTCCCGGCGGCGATTCCCTCAGCCAGTGCGAGTGAGCCGAGCGTAGCCGCCAGCATCCCGGCCGGCGACAGCAACAGGTTCATCCCTTGCGCGACGGTGCCATACAGGCCGTGGAAGCGAAAACGGTTGCCACCAGCGGCAGCGTTTTCCTCGCGTGCCGCGGTGTTGGCGTCCAGTTCGCCAGTGTTGGCCGCGATGGCAGCGTCCTGCTCCATCCAGCGGGCGGTTTGGGCATCCTGCGCCGCGAGCAGTTCAGCCTGCGCAGCCGTTGCCGCTTCGGAGGCTGCCGTGAGGGTGACGGTCTGCGCGTCCAGCGCGGCCATGGCGTCAGCGTAGGCGGCAGCGCTGACTGTGCCAGCATCGAACGCCCCCACCAGCGCGCTTTCCTGCGCCACCAGATCATCGAAAGTCGCGGCGGTCCCTGCGGCGATCTCGTCCAGGAGCGCCAACGGCGCGCGCGCAGACGCTGCCATGTCGGCAATCGCTGCCTTGGCGGCATCGGTAGACGCCGCGATGTTGGCCGCGAGCGCATCCCACGCGCCCGAGGCTTCCGCGGTTCCTGCGGTCATTCCCTCCGTGGCTGCTTGGCCAGCGGCCGCCATCTGCGCAGCCGCTTCTTCCACAGCGTCCGCGCCGGATTGCAGGCCAGCGGTAAGTCCTGCAGCATCCGCAGTCAGTCGGACGATGATCTCGTCAGCGGGACCGGCCATGTTGAAACCTCAAGGGGGGAGTTGACCCGTGCGTGCGAATTGCGCGAGCGCTTCACTGCTCATTTCTTCGCCAGCGTTGCGCTGGCCGACGCCTAGGTAGGATTGCACCATCCACTGCACAGGAGGGTGCTCGCGCCAGTAGTCGTGCAGGTCGAGCACGTCGTCCAGCGCCATGTCGGATCGCACGGCGCCAGGCGTGATGCCCAGAGCCGATGCCGTCCGGCAGATCAGGCTGCGCCAGTCGATTGGCTCGATGGCGCTCCCGGAGGGTTTGGCGGGCGCGACGTGGCCAAGCACGCGGCGCGGGCCTCCAGGAACGTCGGTAAATCCCACGCATCCGGGGCCACACTGAACTCCGGATAGTTGCGCTGGATGTTCTCGACAATCAGGGGTGCGAATCCGCGCACCATCCCGACGACGCTCTTGTCGTCGCCTTGATCGTAGGCCTTGATCTGGGCGTCGAAGCGCTCCCAGAGGCCCATGTTGAACGGGGGCACCGTGTAGTCGGTGCCCCCGATGTTGACGATCGTTCCTCGAATCATGGCGTCAGATGTCCGTGTAGATCTGGATGGGAGATGCGGTTCCGCCTTGGCTGAAGGCGTCGAAATCGAACTGCCCGATGCCGAACTTCGACATGGCTGTCGGCAGCGACAGATCGGACGCAATGCAGTACGGGAGAGCCAGACGCTCGCCGGTGCCGTTCCACGACCGCTGCGCAAGAATGCCGAACACCGGCTGCACCCCCTGCAGGTTGTTGGCAACCGTCAGCGTCGCGCCGACCGTGCTCGATGTGTAGGTGTAGGTGATCTGGACGGCTGCGGAAGCATCCGCAGCCGCGAAGGTGTAGACGCCAGCGCTGACGCTGTACTGACCCTGCGCCGGTGCCGACGCCACGAGTTGAAGCGGGATTCCCGTGGCTGTATAGACGACGCCATAGTCAGCCGCGAACGTCGCGGAATTGGCAACCGTGATGGTGAACGGTGTGGCGGCAGGCACTGTTCCCGCTTCTGCGTAGGCCACTTTCGTTGTGCCCGTTGCCGGCGTGGTGCCGAACATCAGGTTGTAGATGGACGCAGAAATGGCGCCTACTTTGGCGGTCCCCTTGATCGTCATGGAGCCACGTCCTACCGCGGAGGCGAACTGCCCCTGCCCCATCAGCAGATCATTTTTGGCGCTGATCTTGATCTGCACGTCCTGCAGGGCACCGAACACGATCGGCTGAGAGCCGGACGCGATGCCCTTGGCGCACAGGAGGCCAGGGCCAAAACTGTTGTAGAAACCGGTCTGAGACATGGCTTACTCCTGAGTGATGGCGGACTTGACCGATTCGGCAAGAGCCGATTTCTGGTCCGCGGGGATTGGGGAAGTGCCGGTGGTGACGGCGTGGTGGAAATGCTGGGCGTACCAGCGTTCGATGCCTGCGAGGGCGCGCTTGACGGCCTCATCGGCGGACATGACGGCGTCCTCCACGACGCGCTCGGCGTCGCGCAGATCGGTTTCGATGCTCATGGAACCTCCTAAAAGCCGGCGAGTAGCAGGCGGATGGGGATGAAGGCGACACTGCGGTCGACCGCCTGGCCTTCTGTGATTTCAATGTCGCCCTCAATGGCGCAGTACTCGACCAAGCCGCCGAGGGTCTGGCGCGGCTGCCCTAGTGTTGGCGCGATCTGCTGGCAGAGCGCGTCGATGACCGGGTTAAGCGCTGGCGTCATGGGCTCCGTGTCGTCCCCTTGCACGACCACGACCACCCACAGCGCGTGGATATCCCAGATGGTTCCCGGCTGGTTCTGGGTGTAGGTAGCTTTCTGCGAGAGCTGCACCTGATACAGGGCCGGCGCGTTCTCGGGCTGCACGTTCGCGGCCGGAATCCACCGCCTGCTGGCCGTCTTCAGCGTTCCGGCTGTCACCAGCGGCGCGGCCAGCGCGAACAGCGCGCTGTAGACCTGCTCGAATGTCGCGCGGCTCATGCGAGGATGGCCTCTTGCACCGCGGCGCGGATGCGCTGCACGCCGTCCTCCGAGTTCTCGGCGAAGCTGTCGCGCATGTAGCGGAAGGGGCGGTTGCCCGGGTGATTGACCCGGCGCGCGAAGATCACGCGGCCATCTTTCTCGAACCGCAGGACGTTCCCGTTCCGCGGCAGGATCTCGTGCGGGCGCGAGCCGTACTCGAGAGCCTTGGCGTAGTCGAGGCCTGCGCCTGCGCCCGCGCCTCCCTGCAAGATGTCGCCATCGTCCGCGCGGTAGGCGTTCACCGACTCGCGCAGCGCGCCGCTCCTCTGCTTGATCGGGTTGCCGCTGAGCTTGTTGTCCTTGATGTAGTTGGCCAGCTCTTCCGACCACGTATCGAGCGCGCCCTTCACGCCGGCGAGGATCTGCGGCTTCAGGGCCTGCATCCGCGCCGCCACGGCGTCGGCGCCAATGACCTCGGTGCGGACCGTAATCACGCGGGGATCATCGGCAGGCGGTACGGCCGGATTAGCGTCTTGACCCTGGGCGGCACGTCGACGAGGTTGTAGCTCACCGTGTCGTTCTGCCCGAGGGCCTGGGTCTTGAGGTCGATGCGCTTGCGCTTGGCCAGCATGTCGGCCACGAGTTCGACGCACGCCTGATTGAGGTCGTCGGGGATGGTCGCGTAGCCGGCCGTGTAGCCGACCACGATGTTCTGGACGCCGCGGCTGAACCCGACGGGATAGCCGCCAGGCACGCCCGTCGTGCGTGCCGAGATGCCGGTATTGCCACGCAGGTAGAGGCGCCGGTCGTCGAAAACGTAGCCGTAGCTCGTCGTGTCGGGGGCAGCCGGTATCGCCACGCCGTCGATCTGGACGCTGGACACCGCGCTGATCGGCCCCTGCCGCATGAACAGGATCGGCGCGCCGTTGCCGTTGCGCGTTTCCGTGTAGGCCGTCTGCTCGAAGGTGCGCGAGCAGATGCTCTCGATCATCGCCGAGGCGTTGCCGATCAGCGTGGTGATCAGCGCCGTCAGGTTGGCCGAGGTCTCGCCGGTATAGTTCTGCACATCGGCGAGTGCGCACAGGCTCACGGCTGCGAACCTTCGCCTTGCTTGCCATTCTCACCGGGCGGTCCATCGTCCTCGAGCGTCGGCCCGTGCGCGAGCACATCCGGCACGGCTTCCTGGGGGACCACCACGAACCCCTTGCTTGCGGCGTATTCCTTGCCTCCCCAACTCACGGACCCGAATCCCTTGGGGGCCTTCATTCGCACGTTAGCCATTGCTTGTCTCCCAAAGCCCGCAAAAAGAGGCGCCCGAAGGCGCCTCAAGGCCCCACGCCCAATCAGGCCACGGCTCAGGACGCCGCGATGTTGGTGATGACGCCCATGGAGGCCGGGAAGTAGTGCTGGAGCACGCCGTCGAAGTACACGCCGTACTCGTGCTTGCGGGTGCGCAGCGGCCACAGGATCGAGTAGTAGTCGCGGCGCAGCAGCATGCGCATGATCTGGCGCACGTTGCTGAGCTGGTACGGGAGCTGGTCCGTCGTGAACAGCACGGTGCCCTGCGGCAGGAACGGATGCACCTTCAGGTCCAGATCCTGGCGGCCGTAGCCGATCGGGTTGGTGTAGGTGCGAACGCGCGCGCCGGCGCGGACATTGCCGTCCTTGTCCTGGAAGAACGGCGCCGCGTTGGTGTTGCCGTTCAGGATCAGAGCCTTGATCGCCTTCTGATCCGCGCCGCTGATCCAGATCGTGCTCGGGATCAATCGGTGGTTCGTGAAGAACGACTCGATCGCGGCGTCGAACTCCGCGATGCCGCCAGTGCCCGACCCGGTGCTGGTCAGCGTGCTGCCCGTGCCAGCGGTGCCGGTGGCCAGCGCGTTGATGTAGGCGCCGGAGCCGGCCTTGTATGCCTGCGCGATGAGGCCATCGAACACGAGCGTGTTCTGCGACGTGTCCGTGGTCGGGAGCGCCGTGAGGTTCTGGTTGCCCGAGCTGAGGGCGGTGAGCGCCACCGAGTTGATGCCGGTGATGGCCTGCAGCGTCTGGCTTCCCGAGACGCCGACGAACCAAGCATAGGCGAACGCGCCATTGACCGGCGTCACGCTGGCGGTGATCTGTGAGGTGCTCCCGGTGGTCGTGGTCGACGCTGCCGTGGACGGCTGCGCCGAGAAGCCCTGGATGTTGTCCGTCGAGCCGTCCGCATTGTTGCGCGTGTAGGGGATCTTCACGCCAGCCGACACGCTCGACAGCCGCGTCCCGTCATACGTCAGCGCCACGCAGGTGACGAGGTAGGTGGCTGCGGCGATGCTGCCCCCGGTGCCGGAGTTCGCCACCGTCGGCGTCGGCGTCGTGCCGAGGCCCCACGTGGACTGGCCGCCGAGGATGATCTTCTCCTCGGCTTCCATGGTCGAGTGCAGCAGCATCTGCACGGCCAGCTCGTCCAGATCCTGGAACCCTTGCGCAGCGCGCTCGGCCTTCCACGTCACGTAGTCGTCCAGGCCAAGCTCGACGAACTTGGCGTAGTTGTCGACCTCGGTGTAACTGTTGTAGCCGCCGCGGTTGCCTTCCGAGAGGCCGATGCTTTCGGCGTTCGGATTGATCGCGGTAATGGCGCGCCAGTTCGCCTGAATGCCCCCCCCGCCCGGCACGCGCGGGATCATGTTCCGCAGCGGGCTGTCGAAGGGGAAGATCAGGCGCGCGCCTTCCTCGAGGTTGTATTCCGCGAGGCCGGAGGTTGCGCTGGTGGGAGAGGTGAACGCCTTGCGGATCGCGTCCGGCAGGGGGTTCTGGAGCGCCTTGGCAATCGCCTCGAGCGCAGTGGCTTCGTTACCCATGGTGGTGTCTCCTGGGCCCGACGAGCGGGCAAAAAAAGCCCGCTTGCGCGGGCTCGGTTCGGGGTTGATGGCTGCGCCTTAGCGAGTGCGCACCGGGTTCTGCAACGCTTTGCGGATGGCGGTTGCCGCTTGGTCCACGGTGCCGTCCGCCTTCAGCACCGGCTGCACTTCGGTATCGGTTCGCCCGACGGACTCAGCCGCCTTGCTCACCGCGTAAACAGTGGCCTTGGATGGCGCCGGCTGCTCTTCCAGCGCCTTGATCGCCGCCGTCTGCTGCTCGATGCGCTCGGCAGCCTTGAGCAGCGCGGCGTCGCGCTCGGCAACGGCCTTGGTGAGCTGGTCGCGCTCGGCGGTCAGCTTCTGCAGGCTGTCGGCTGCCTTGGCCAGCTTCTCGGCAGCCTCGTCATCCTTGTCGTCGGCAGCCATCGGGTCGTCCGCTTCCATCGCGTCGAGCGTGTCGCTCATCGCCTTCATGTGCTCACGCAGTGCGGCACGATGCGCGCGCGTGGTCTTGGTGTGCTTGCGGCCGGCCTTCGCCAGATCGCCTGCAGCAGCAGCCAGCGCCATGGCAGCGTCGTCGTTCAGCTCGCCGTGAAGCGCCTCGTTGGTCTCCTCCTGCGCCATCTGCAGGAACGCCGCCGCGATGGGCTTGAGCGCCGCACGCATGACCTCGGGGAGCTTGCTGTCATCGCCTTCCGCCTTGGTCTCGTAGACGGTGCCGTCCGCGAGCGCGCAAAGCTGCTCGAGCACGCCGGCGAACTGCGCCACGGCCCACAGGCCCTTCTCGAGGGACGCATCCCCGACTATGGTGCGCAGGGTGCCGGCGTAGACGAACGCCTCCTCGCGCTTCATGAGCGCATCGGCAAATGCGAGGAACTTCTCGGCCTCGGGGGGTCCCTTGGCGTCGATCTTTTCCTTCCATGCCGCGACGATCTTGGCCTTGATCGCCTTCACATCCTCCGCGCTGTACTTCGCGGCGTTCTTCGGCATGTGGATGTAGTTCCACGCCGCGCGAATATGCGCCGGGGTGTCGATCGGGTACTTCTTGTTGGTGGGGTCCGCGAACTTCACGGAGCCGTACTTGTCCTTGCCGTCCTTCGGGTCCACGTCCTCGCGCGCGGCGATGCGCTTTGCCAATTCACCAGCCGGCAGCGTGGCGGCGACCTTGGCCAGCCAGTCTCCCCACCCCGCGTCCGTATCCGGGAGCGCGTCGAACTTGTGCAGTACCTGCGCGCCATCGGACTTCACGACCGTGAAGGTCGCGTCAGGGTTGCAGGGCAAGTCGACCAGCGAGTATTCGGTCGGGTCCGCGGCATAGCGCGTCTTGCCCAGGGCCTCGTCGGTCCACTTCTCGGCATAGCGTCCGCCGATGCTGAGGCCCGTGTAGTTGCCCTTCAGCACCTTGTTCCATTCGTTGTCGTCCGTGATCTCGGCCTTGACGGCGATCTGCTTGGCCGCGTCGTCGAAGGTCATCGCCTTCGTGATGCCGGCCGAGACGTTGCTGTGCATGGCGCGGACGTTGCCGATGTTCTTGCCGTTGGTGGCCTTCCCGAGTTCCTCGGACCAGCGCATGAAGTTGGGCTTCGATTTCTCGTAGTCGAAAATCTCTCCGGACCGGTCCACCGCCTCGGACGCGATGACGCCCTCGATGGTCCGATCGGCCTCGTTGACCTTGGTGAGACGGGCGAAAATCTGCATGGCGTTACCTCGCGCAGGCGAAAAAAAACCGCCCAGCGGGCGGTCGGTATCGGGTGGTGATTGGCGCTACTGCGCCGGGTCAGACTTCCGGTAGCTCACCGAGCACCGGCAATGGGGATGCTGCAAAGGCGCCATGGCGCCGGAGATGAACGGCACCGCGATCGGCACCCAGAGCTGCTCGGCGTTGGCCGTGCATTCCGGGCACGGGCCTTCGTCATCGGACAGGCGCCACCGCTTGACCGCCATGCCGACGCGCTGCGCGCCAGCCAGGGCGCCGTGGCCGATGGCGTTGCGCACTTCGGTGCGGGCGATGACCTGGGCGCGCTCCGTGCTGAAGGCGTAGTCCTTCTCCAGGAGCGCCGCGATCTGCTTGTCGGTCAGCTTGTCGGCGATGGCCTGCTTCAGCGTGCGCCGCAGCATGTTCCGCGTCGCGTCCGCCAGCTCGCCGCCGGTGCCGTCCTTCGTCAGAAGCTCCCCGGCGTGCTGCTCGGCCCACTGCACCGCGTCCGGGTCGCGGTAGCTGAGTAGGTCGACCTTCGCCGGCTGGTTGACGATCTGGCCGCCCTCGACGGTGGGCGCCACCTCGTGATACTCGGGCTGGATCGCCTCGTGCGCCTCCTCGGCGGTCAGATCTCCGTCCGCGATGATCTGCGCGATCTGCGCGCGGGCGCCATTGGTGGCGACGGCGGTGATCGTGCCGTTCAGGTCATCCCACGCGAGCGAGAGCGGGGAGGTGTCGAACGCGGACACGAAGCCTTCCCACGCTGCCAGATCCTCCGGCGTGCGCCTGCCGTCGTCCGCAGCAGCCTTGTGCATCGAGCGCGCGGCCTTGGCCACCTGTTTTCGCATCTCGTCGAACGCCACCTCGATGGCCTCGGAGATCGCCAGCATGGGCTTCGTCATGCGCGAGGTGTCGCGCTTGTGCAGATGGGCGTGGGCAGACTTCTCGGCACCAGCGTTCGGCGCAGGCGCGGCGGCCTGCGCGGCTGGCGCCAGCACGCTCGGGCCGGCAGCCACGTCCCCTTCGGGCTTGGACGGGTCGAGCACGACCTCCTTGCCGGATACCTGCGGCTCCGATGCCTGGGGCTCGGGAAGTGGATCAAGGCCGAGGTCGCCGCGCACCTCGTTGGCCAGCAGCACCCCGGCCTGCACGTAGATCTGGTCGATCTGGGCGCGCTCGAGCGGGTCCTGGGCTTCCTTGTCCAGAAAGACAAACTCGTAGTCAGGCTGCCCGAAGGTCTTGGCAATGATGCCGGTGAGCAGCGCCTCGACCCACGTCTTGTCGCGGCCGAGGCCCGTCTCGAGCGCCGAGATGTTGGCGGTGTCGGCCGTCGCCCGGTTCATCTGCTTGACGAACGGGGTGGGCGGCACGCTGAAGCAGAAGCAGGCGATCCGCGCGAGCCACTCGTCGAAGTCGTCCTTGAGGGCTGCTTCCTTGGTCTGCGTGAACTTGGAATCCCACGGCGTGATGATGACCTTCCGGCGCTCGGCGAGCTGCCCCGACATGCGCGTGTTCAGCAGGCTGTCGTAGACGGCGATCTCCTCGGAGGTCCAGTCCTTGTGCGCGGACAGGAACCCGTCGGGCACGCTGCCGGCGTCGTAGTACTCGAGGTTCGACGCCTGGCGGGCGAGCCAGGTCTTTGCCGTGACGACGATCTGCTCGACATGGGAGAAGCCGTACAGGCGGTGCGTTCGGACGTTGCGGCGCCGGAACAGCAGCTCGTCCGTGGTGTAGTCGGCTGCGACCGTGCCGTAGAGGATCTGCTGGTAAGCCGGCGCGGGTGGCGCTGGCGTGTACCCCTTCTCGTCGATCAACCGCTTGACGGTCGCGCCATCGAGCGCACGCAACGCATAGGGCTGGCCGCCCTTGGTGCGCTGCACATAGATCGACGCCGCGTCGATGACGTACATGTCCTCGAGCAGCGCGCTCAGCCACTCCTGAAACGGGTTTTCACGGTCAGGCGAAGTGAAGAACTCCTCGAGGCGCTGGGTGGTGGTGTCGATCGTCCCCGACCGACCGCGCAGGCTGCGGGACTTCCCCTTCTTCTGCACGCCCCAATTCAGCGCCTTGAGCTGGTCCTTCCGCAGCTCGATCAGGAGCCGCACGATGTCGGTGGTGTCAGCCATGCTGCGCAGCGCGGCATAGCCGATCCCCTCCCCTTTCGTGCTGATCTGGGTGTTGACGGCGACCGGGTACTGCGTGAGGCGCCCTTCGACTGCCTGCTTCGGCGCGGACGGCGTGACCGGCTGACCCGGACCCATCCAGCCATTGCCGTTGCCGCCGAACACGTAGCGCCCGGCGCGCATCATGCGGGCGACGATGCCCTCCACGGGCATCTCAGTCCCGCCAGCTGGTCGCGCCATTTTGGTGTCCTGTCTGGGTCTGGGCCGCTTGGGCCTGGAGGTAATCGATCAGCGCTGTGTCCGGGCGATTGCTGACGGCCGCATAGCCGCGGCTCAGCGCGTCCACCTGGTCGTCATGGGTGCCGTTCGGAAACACGCGCATCTCGTCGATCAGCGCCTGATTCCATGTGCCTCGCACCATGAACACGTTGCCCACGTTGACCTGCGCCGCAAAAGGCTCCGCGCGCAGCACCTTGTCGCCAGTTTCCGGGCTGGATTGCACGCGATAGCCGGCCAGCAGCCGCGTAAAGTGCTGCACCTGCGCCTTGCCCGCCTGCCCAGGGTCTTGCGGCAGGTCGATCTTGACGCGGGAGCCGTCGCGACTTGCGGTCGCCAACAGTGTGCGCTCGACCACTTCGGGCGGTCCTTGCAGCCGCACGATGTCGGCGATGATCGGCCGACCGTCGCGCAGACCGAGCTTCGCGCCGACGGTCGGATCACCGTCGCGCGTCGCGCCGAAATCCCATGCGCGCACCCAGTCCACCCCGACAGGCTCGGCATCGATCACCTGCAGTTGATCGGGCCGGAACAGCGCACCCTCAAGGGGAGCTGGCCGCTGCTGGTACAGCGCGGCCCATTCCCGCTCGCCGACGGTGCGCCGGATCTGCTCCAGCGCCTCGACCGGATACTTTCCGGGCCAGAGGGCATCCCCTTTTCGCCGCTGCGGCTCGTCCTGCTCGGCGATGGCCGGCAGGCTCAGAACCTGCCACGGCTCGCCGGTCTGGAGACAGCGGCCCACGAGGTCATCCTCGTGCCAGCGCGTCATGATGATGACCACGCTGCCGCCCTTCTCGAGGCGCGTGTAGGCGGTCGACCGGAACCAGTCCCAGACCCCCTCGCGGATGGTCTGGCTTTCGGCTTCGGCGCGATTCTTGTGCGGGTCGTCGATCAGCAGCAGATCGGCGCCGCGGCCGGTCAGAGGTCCGCCGACGCCGACTGCGTAGTAGCTCCCACCGCTGACCGTCTGCCAGCGACTGACCGCCCGGTTGTCGGGTGCCAGCCGCGCGTGCGGGAACAACGTGCGGTAGAGCGGTAGCTGCATCACGCCGCGAGCCTTGCGGCCCAGGTCCTCGGCAAAGTCTCCCGAATAGGTCGCGGAGATCACCGACGCTTGCGGGCGCCTCCCAAGCACCCAAGGGGCAAACCGGATCGAGGCCAGCTCCGACTTTCCGTGCCGCGGCGGCATGGAAATGATCAGCCGCTTGCCCGAGTGCAGTGCGGCCGACCTCAGCGCGGTCGCAATCAGCAGGTGGTGCCAGCTGGCCCGGTAGGATGGATGAGTCAGCGTGGCGAAGCCTATCAGCGAGTCCGTCGCCGTTCGCCGCACCACCTCCTCGGGCAGCTGATCAGCGCGCATTGTTTCCGTCCATTCCGAGTTTATGCACAGCTCGGCGACTTTCAGCCCTCCGATTGTTCACCGTGCGGCATCAGTTGCGCTGGCTGCGCACCAGCACTTGCGCTGATCTCCGCCAGCGCCGTCTGCAACAGCTCGGCAGCGTCGATGCGCTCGAGGTCGCGGCGCGCATCCTCCCAGCGCATGGTGCTCTCGACGCGCTCCACCGGCTTGTGACCAGCGCGGTCAAGAATCGCAATCGCTGCCTGCACGCGCGCCAGAGCTCCGAGGTGATGCGCCCTGTCCGGCTTGCCATCCTCGGTGCGCGGCGCAGCCTTGGCCACATCAGCCAGCGTGGCAATCGCGCCGTCAGCCTCACGAATCAAGGCCTTTGACTGTCGCTCGAAGTCGTCGGCCTGCGCGGCCAGCCACTTTTCACGCGCTTCACGCGCGCGAGCCACCAGGCCGCCACCCGGCGCCATCCACCGCTGTGCAGTGCGCTCGGGAATACCGACCTGCCGCGCAGCACCATCGAGCGTGCCGACGCGCGCATAGGCATCCACGAGTGCCGCACGCTTGGCAATCTGTTCCGGTGTCAAACTCATGGCTTGTGCTGCGTCTGTGCGATGGCCTGAACTTGTGCGTTGCACTGCACAAAGGCGGCGTGCAGTGAGATATACGCCTGTGCGAGGTCGCCCCAGGTCTCGATGCGTGCCTGCGGTGCGGTGCAGGGCTGCAGCAGGCTGCTGGGGACTGGTATGTAGTGCGTGTGGACGATCTGGAGCGGTGCGCTGGGCCTCACGCCTACGGATGGGGTGCAGCCGCAGAGGAGCGCAAGCCCGAGTGTTGGCATGACAGATGCTAGGCGCACGCGCGGCCTCGAAATGTTAAGAAATATCCGACGAACGGTAGTTGCATGTTAGGGCTTTACGCCCTACTATACTTCCCATGCCAGCCATACCGGCGAGGCGAAACGAGGAGACGAAGTGATGAGTGCATCCAGTGTTCTTACCCCCACGCGCGGCCTATCCGTAATGGTTTATCAAGATCCCATTGCCCTCACCAAACCGGAAGGGCTCGCAGTGATCACGAAAGTGCTGCGCCAGGAGGGATGGCGCGACTCTCAAGGACGCCAGATCTGGCGGTGCAAAGTGCGCTTCCGCGATGACCGCTGCGTATACGAGCGTGATATCTCGCAAGCAACTTGCCCGGTTGATTGATCGCATATGGGCGCCGGTCCAGACGCATCACGCCACGACCCGCGCCCGGACTATCTCCGGGCGCTCATCGCTCGATCTGGGTTGAGTCAGCGTGCCTGCGCATTGCGTTTGGGCATAGATCCGCGCACGATCCGCTATTACCTGCAGCGCGAAGATCATCCAACCTACCGGGCCGCGCCCTACGTAATCCAATACGCTCTTGAGGGCTTGGCTATCCACCATTGATCTGCGCAAGGATCTGCGCAGGGATGAGCTGATGCGCACAAGCTGTCGCCGGCTCAGTCCGGATGATGGTGCGCACCGTCTGATTGGCGGTCGATGCTTGCGCGGTACTCTGTGCACCAAGTTTGGCCAGCCATGACATAGCCGCGTTGGCCTGCGCCTGCATAGCTGCGCGTGTGGCGGCTTGCGCCTTGTCGATGGCCTGCTGCTGCTTGAGTGCATTGGCCGTGGCTTGTGCCTCTACTTGCGCGATCTGGGCCCGGTCTCTGGATGCTTGAGCGACGGCGATCCCGTGTTCATGCCACGCCAGCCAAGCCGCAGCACTAGTCGTCGCCAGACTGACTGCCAGCGCGATGCCGAGATAGCCTGAGAGACCGAACATTACTTTCGATCTCCAAACTTGGCCTTGAACACGATGGCTGCGCTCACCGTAGCCCACACAGCGCTAAGGCCGGTGCCGAAGCTCACGTAGTCCAGCGCGTGGTGCTGCCGGATCACCGTCCACGCCGCCAGCACCAGGTAAGTGGTGCTCCCGAGAATGGCGAAGCCGATGCCGAATAGCCGGATCGGGCAAAAGGTCTCGTTGTCCTGCTCAGTGAAGATGGTCTTGAGCAGGTGGGGGATGTTCACGGTTGCGCTTTGCTCGCCAGTCCCAGATTGTTCGCGATCCGATTCGACCACCCGCGCCCGAAGTCTGGCCATGTGCTCAACTTCGCCAAAAAAGCCAGCCGCGCGGCGTTGTACCCGCAGATCAGCCGATAGACGTCCTGCGCAGCCACAGCAGCGAGTGTCTCTGGACCGATCACGCCGTCCTGATTCACGCCAGCAGCGCTCTGGAGCCATTGCGCACTACGGACTGCGCCCGAGTTGTAGGCGCCATCAAGTACTTGGAAATCCAGCGGCGCAGGCAGTTGATCGCCATGCATTACGTCCCAATACTCGCGCTTGGCGATGCCTTCCGCAGTGGCTTGTGACATCAGCCGCATATCGCCCGTGTAGCCATTAGCCCGCGCTACGGCTTCGGTGATACCCCAGTTCGTCGCCCCACCAGGATCAGCGGGGTTATCGACATAACCTCCCTCGTTGCCCACCAGAGCGGCCCAGCACGCAGCGAAATTGTCAGCGGCCATCGGCTTTGCTCGGCTTGTGGAACATCGCCCAACTGGGCGTGATCGGCGCGTGCTTGATCTTGTCGAGCACGGCGAGCACATGCCGTAATGGCACATGCAGGAAATCGGCCACTTCCTTGGCGGTATAGGTCACGCCGTCGAGGCGTACCTTGCGGTTTTCGCCCATCATTTGATGATCAAGTGATAGAGGCGCATCGCGCCTTCCGAAGCGAGCAACAAGCCCCCCCCGAGAATCAGCACCAATTTCCAACCACCTGCGAGCTTGTCGAGCGTGGAGTTGATGGAGTCGAGCTTGCGATCCTGCGCATCGAGTCGCGCATTCAGGCGATCCTCCATGCGACCACGCCAGCGCTCGATCTCCGTGAGTCGGGCAGAGTGTTCGCCGATGATCTGGTGCACTTCGTTGGCCTCCCCCACGTCAACGCTCCTGCCGATAGGCAAGCCACGCAGTGAGCCCAAATAGGCATGCAACGATTGCCACACCGATGATCGCGCGGATCATGTGTCCTCTCCTGAAAATGAGGTGCGCCGACGGGAGCGCGCGCCGAAGCGCCATACCCCGCATATCCACCTAGGACGCCAGCGCAAGACGTGCGCCATGAAAAAGCCCCGCTCGATGGCGGGGCTTCGGAGGCAATTCTGCGACGGTAGCGACTAAACCACATTCGAGGTGCGCACCGCAAGTGCTTTTTTACGCCGCATGCGCAATGGCAGCGAGGGCGCCCGCGACACGCTGAAATCCCATCTTCTGGTAGGTGAAATACGCCCGCCGGCTCAGCGGCTGCCCTATTAGCTCTTGGGCTGTTTCTCGGCGCTCGACTGCCCGGCGCCCCATCCCACAGTAGAAGGCTCGCAGCACCCCTGCGAGGACAGGGGCGTCGCGCGCGATCTGCGACACGATGCGCTCGATCTGCTCGATCTCGGGAGGGATGGAAAGCGGTTTGAAGCCCGTCGCGCGCGGCGGCATCTCGCCTTTGTGATCGATCAGGACTTGCAGCATGCTTTTGGACTGGTGGCCGAGGTACTCGCAGTCGCGATGCAGCGCATACTCGCGTCCCCACGCCTCAAGCCGTGCGCTGACGTAGGCGTCGAATGTCTTGATGGTGCTCACAGCTCGCGCTCCAAGGTGGATTGGTCAAGTTCGAATTGCAGTCCAGGCGTGTGGATGCAGCGCGGGAATGTGCGCCCGCTAGTCTCACAGGCTGTCAGGCCCCATCCCTGCAGCCTGTGCACGCACATCGCGCAACCCCCGCGGGCATACACCTGCTGCCGAACAGTCAGCGCTTGGCCGCGCGCGGCGTAGGTCTCTGGGCGCGTCATCGCGTCCACGCTCAGCGCTCCATACCTGCCTGCTTGAGCGCCGAGTGCGCGATCATGATGTCGGTGCCCATGTGCAGGTCGTCCATCAGCACGCGCGTCTGGCAGCCGCGCAGCGCTTCGCTGTCCTGCACGCGCTGCATGTCGCGCGCGCGCGTCACGGCGGTATGGAGGGCGTCGATATGTTTCACGTGGAGCGCCACCGCGTGGTAGTAGCCCCAATCGACGCCAACGACCCACAGGGCAGATAGCAGCAGCGCAGTTGCGACACGCGCGATCACCGGAGCGCCTCGGCAAGATCGCCAGCGATGAGGTCGATCATGGCCGCGCTCGCGGGCGCCTTGGTGTACGTCCCCACGATCTCGCGCGCCTTGCAGCCATGCAAGATCGCCTCTGCATCGCGCATGGTCGGACGCAGCAGTCGCAGATTGCCCTTGCGATCAAGCAGCAGATAGGCGTGTCCATCCTCTGGCGTCAGCCGCGCCAGCTTGACCGCGACGGTCTGCGCGACATCGCGCAAGGGGTCGATGTGGAGATTTCCGATCACCGGCGCGCTCATGCTGCCGCTCCTCTCAGGTAGGTTTCGATCACGTCGCGCGCGGCTTCCCAGCCAGGGCACCATGTGGCGCGGTAACCTGCATCCATCAGCGCCGAGAGCCATTCCCGCTGCTCGGCGCTCGGGTGCGTGCCGCGCTGACGCTTGAGCTCGATGTAGAGGCCGTGGAACCCTCCGCGCGCAACCGGGAGGCAGACGTCAGGGACGCCCGCGCGCACGCCTTCTGCCTTGAGCTTTGCCGCCACGGCCTTGTGGCGCGCCCCACCGTTCGGGACGGCGTACAGCAGGCGCAGTTCGGGGTGCGACCCGCGCGCGTAGTGCGCCCACTGGAATAGGCGCATCTGCTCGACGTGCTCGCTGGGTAACTGGCGAATGGAAGTGGTGGCGCTCATGCGGCTACCCGTTCACTGTCCGTGATGCCACGGGCACCGCACACGACATCGCACCACGGCACGGGCCGCGCATTGATGCCCTGCTCTCCCGGGAAATCCCCGAGGTGGAATGCGATCGTGATCGCGTCCGTCGCCTGCGTTCGCGTGAGGTCCAGGCTCGAACCGCCGAGCATGAGCCAGCCCCGCTTGCCGTCGCCCAGCTCGATGCCAGGAACCGTTCGGAAGCCCAGCAGCGTGCCGCAAATCAGGTGCCGGTAATCGTCCTTGCTCAGTCGGATGGAATGCCACAGCAGATGCTGCGCCAGATCGCCGCACGCCGCGTTCAGCAGCCTGCGCTGCTCGTCGGTCATGCGCTGCGTGCCTTGCGCGCGCCAGTCTGGGGGTGAAATCGGCTTCACGCGGCGCACCCCTTCAGCTCGGCCTCGATGGGCGCCAAATGCGCAGCCACCTGTTCAGGCGTCGCGGGTGGCTTGCGTTCTGGCTGCTGTTGCTCAAGCTCAGCCACCGGCTCAACGGGGAGTGGCTCGCCACGCATCACGGCTTCGCAGGTCAGCTCGTAGGCTTCCCGCACCAGTCGGTCCGCTTTCTCCGCCTCAGCGCGCTGGTATGTCCACCCATCGATGCGCTGCCATACGCCGCGGGCAAAGCGGCTTGGTGTTGGATTCCCCGGCCTCAGTTCGTGCCGCACCTTGGCCAACGTAGGGATGCCCAAACACCCGCGCCGAAACGCTGCCGAACTTGGTGGCCAGTCCGCACCCCGGGCAGCGTCGGTGCGGAAACCTTCGTCGATCTGATCGCGAGTCAGCGCGCCAAGCGTTTCGCGCCACTCCGCGCCTACTGGACCATCAGGTGCGGGTCCGTATTGCGACACCCAGGCGTGCCCGTAGCGCGCCGCCATACGCAGCCACACGAAGTGCAGCAGATCACGCGGCAGCGGGCGGTTGGCCATCGGCCTCTCGTGCGCGGATGTCGTGGATGGCTTGCTGGACCTGCTCGACAGCGCTGAGCTTGCGGCCTCGTGTGCTGGCTGCATGGCGATCTCCGGAGATGGGGGTAGCTGCGCCGGCCGCATGCCGGCTGCGGGCCGTGGCGATGGCCCAGGCGAATGGCTTGGCGACGGGGGGTGAGCGAGCGAGCGCTTCGCGCACGGTGTCGGCGAGCGCTTCTGGCGTGACGCCTTCGGCGATGGCTGCGAGCAGATCGGGGTGGCTTGGGTTGGTGTGCTGGCAACCTGCCGATCGCATGGCCAGACACGCGCGCCCTGTGGCAGTGGGCCCTTCGAGGTGTTCGGTGCTTGCCTCAGTCCCTCCTACGTGAGAGGTGGCGTGTGGCGTGTGGAGAGCTTCACCAGAGTGGGTTAGCCGCTGGGTATCCCGCTGGGTATCCCGCTGGGTATCCCGCTGGGTATCTTTAGGCTTCCGCTTCGCCCCGTTCACGCGGGCTGTTTCGATCCTGTGCTGTGCCTTCTCGATCTCGGCATCGGCGCGCGCGTTGTGGCGCAGCCCATCGCCACCTACGGGGAAAAACCGATCAGCGATCTTGCGAACTGCATCCTTGTCGGCAGCCTTGACCGCGCTGGTCACAATGAACAGCTCGTCGAAGTCCGACGGAAGCGGCGTCTCTTCGGCGTAATACGCCATTAACAGACGCAGGTACGCGCCATGCTCCGTCAGCGACAGCCTGGTCGTGTCGCGCAGGTAGTCGCCGGGGTAAAGCTCAAAGTAATTCATGCGTGCTCGCCGGATCGCGCAAAGGCCGCATCCCTCCAACCCGGCGATCTCGGGCTGTCCCCTGCGGAGCTACCGCGAGGTAAAGGAGGGTGCGGGATTGGTTCACGTCGGCAGCCACTCCATCGCAACGCGGCCGGTGACGGTGCAATGGCGCATGGCGCCTCGGCGCACTCTGCCCGCGGTCTCGCACTCCGGGAGCCGTCGCGCGAGCATGTAGCGATCGAGCTCGGTCAGCATCGCAAGCTCGAAGCTCGTATGGCCAGGAAACTGACGCACCGCCGCGGTGGCTTGATCCTGCTGCGCTGAGCGCTTGCCGGTGCGCGTAATGTGGGCCGCTGCCAGATGCGAGGACGCGGGATCAGTGCGCCGAGCCGCAGGCGTTGCGACCATGCGCTGGGGCCGTTGCGCGAACAGGTCCAGCTGCGCGTTCACGCGGCCGCCTCCGTGCGATCTTCGAAGTCGCGCAGCGCGCGCTGCAGATCGCCGGCATCGCGTAGGTGATCGTGACGCTCTGCGATCGTGGAGGCATGCGCAGCCTCGTGTCGGTGATGGTAGATCAGTGCTTGGACCTGATCGGCGCGCAACGCGCGCAGGATGGTGGCTTTCACTCAGTGTCCTCCTGGTAGCGAATCAGGTGGCCTCCGATGATGCAGTCAGCCTCGCAATCGCAAGCGCACTGGATCGCGTCGAGGGGATGGCGGTATTTGATCGCCGGGCGCCCGTCTTCCTGCAGCACCACATGCGGCGCGCGTGGATCGGGCTTGTAGCGTTCCATCCGCCCCTGCGCGTTGCGGATGGCGGTCATGGAGATACCTCTGCGGAGTACCAAGATATGTGGCCGCCATCCGTGAAATTGAAGGCGATGCCAAGATGTGACTCGATCAGGCCGCGATCATCCGGTGCCGCGTCTTGCAGATGGACCGAATAAAATTTTCCCCATGTCGTCGCGCTTGCTGCCTTAGGCTCTTCCGTGTATGTCACGTAGTCATCCACGCGCTCGCCAGTTAAGGGGCTGAATCGCGGCTGCCGCACCTCACGCGGGAATGCGGGCGATGCGCTCCTTGCACTTGCTCGCACCTCAAGCATCCCCGCATGTGGGTTCGGAATACCCTCACCGTAAGCCTTGTGAGGCCATCCGTACTTGCGATCCGCCCAGTGGAACTTTGCGCCAGCGCGGATCGCCGCCGCGACGTCGGCAGGGTGCATGCTGCCGCAGTATGAGCACGCACGAAGAGAGCCAATTGCCGATGGCTCAGCGCTTTCAAGGTTGGGAGGGTCGGCGGCGCGCCATGGTACTAAACCATCTGGCCAATTCGTAACACCAAAGTGATTCATGTCGAACTTGTGCGCGATGCTAAGTTCGCTGTTCATTAGTCATCTCTCCTATAATGAGCACGCGGCTTACGGATGGGGGTCATCGCGTCGCCAGCCACAGCAGCCCATACAGCCCGAAGGCCGCGAGCAAGAATGCAATCCATACGGCGCACGACAGCGCGAGTTCTTCCCAGTCTTTGCGGTTCATGGGCGTTTTCCCTTCGTGAGACCGGCGGCCGACAACAGCGCCGGGAGTTGATCGGCGAGCGTGGCGAGGCGCGCGAGCGCTGCCTGTTGCTGGGCTTGCGGATCGCGCAGGTATTTGTCCACGAGGTAGAACACCGGCGTCATATCGCCAGTGCGTTCTACGTAGGCTTCGAGTTCATCCACGTCGAACTTGCGGCGGTCCGATTCACTTAGCGCCTCGCTCAAGTGCGACGGGCTGCGGTCCAGCTTTCCGGCCACGGCCACGACGCCGCGCTGGTATACGCCGGATGCCACACACTCCTTGAGGGAGCGGTAACGACTGCCGATGCCAGGTTCCAGCGAGAGCGTGAGTTGCGCAGTCACCGGGAATCTCCGGGACGACGTGATCCCGCTGATTCCCGACGCGTTGCGCGAGGCTGCGGTTTATGAAAACGCGAAGCGCACACGGGCTATGCCGCCCTGTCAGATGTGGTGGTGAGGCCGAGCAGGTCCGCGGCGCGGAAGCGCCCGTGCGTGGCCTCTTCGATCGCCCGCGCGACATCAAGGGTGAGCCGCCGTTCCCCAGTGCGAATGAGAGACACCAGCGACCCGCTGCGCCCGATGGCACGGGCGACCTGACGGTCGGAGCCGATGGATGCCACAGCTTCATCAAACAGGGTCTTGTTCATGGATGGATAGCTTACCTAGGGTTAGCGATCTTTGTCAACCCCAGGTTAGCCACACGGCGCTAACGCATAGTTAGCATCCCGACATGGCAGAAATCACGGATCCCCAGTTGTCTCAAACGGCGCGAGCCATAGGCCGCAAGCTTCAGGAGCTGGCCGCGCGCCCTGGGTACAAGCTGAGCACTCGCAAGGTGGCTGCAGCCCTCGAAGTGTCGGCTGGCATCGTCTCACTCTGGTACAGGGGAAAACGCATGCCACGCATGGAAAACCTCGTCGCACTGGCAAAACTGCTGGATGTGGACCTTCTGGAGTTGTTCGAATACGTGCCAGGAATGGCGCGGTCTGAGGACCAGATGCGCGTCCTTTTGATGATGGCCGACATGTCACGGGAGGCGCAGAAGCGCTTTGCAGACGGCTTAGAGGCCGCTCGCGAGCACTTCGCTCTGGATGGCGCGCGCGCTACGTCGCCGCCGCGGCCACCGCTCATTCCGAAATCGTAAACTAATTTATCGCTTACCGGCGGTTGACATGTGGCATGCGTGGTGCTAACCTGTAGTCAGCATCAAGCCACCACCGGGGAACACCCATGAACATCGCCATGCAGATCGACGAACACTTCCGCAGCGCGCTGCGCAGCTACGAGCGCCGCGCGGAGGTCGCGCACGAGGACTACGAGTCGCGCCTGGAATGGATCGCCGAGCGGTCTCACCAGATCGTGGATGAAATGATCGAACGGTGGACGCCGCCAGCAGATCGCGCACTGCGCGACGCCCTCGAATGCAGCGAGTTCGACGGCCTGACCTACGACCTGTTGCATGCGCTGCTCTGGCAGCCGACCGCAGCCGACAGCGTGGCACGCGCTGACGCCCTCAAGACCAAGCTGGTCGAGATCGCCCGCGACAGCTACACCCTCAATAGCCACGCCGCAGAGCAGGCGCAGCGCGAGTGGGAGACGCGCCATGAGTGAGAGCTTTGAATACCTGTTTGGCGGCTATTTCACGGCCAAGGCGCGCCGCTGGATCAATCCGGACGGCTCCGAGGGGGGCATCGTCGCTGTCGAGGCGTCGATCCCTGATACCACGCTCATGATTCCGAGCGAAGCCGTAGTGTGGCCCCGCGCCAGCATCGGCGACCGCGTCAGCATCGGCGAGGGCGCCAGCATCCGCTCCCGCGCCAGCATCGGCAAGGGCGCCAGCATCGGCGACGGCGCCAGCATCGGCTACGACGCCAGCATCGGCTCCCGCGCCAGCATCGGCTACGACGCCAGCATCGGCGAGGGCGCCAGCATCGGCTCCCGCGCCAGCATCGGCGAGGGCGCCCGCATCGGCAAGGGCGCCAGCATCGGCGACGGCGCCCACATCGGCGAGGGCGCCCGCATCGGCAAGGGCGCCAGCATCGGCTACGGCGCCAGCATCGGCTACGACACCAACATCGGCGACGGCGTCAGCATCGGCGACGGCGTTAGCATTGGCAACGGGGACTGGTGGCTATCCGGCGGACCGTGCGGCTCGCGCAACGCCTTCTGGACCGCCGTTTGGTCGCGAAAGCAGGGGCTGCGCTGGTGGGTCGGTTGCCAGCACGGCATTACGACCGATCAACTGCTGGCGCGCATCGCGCAAGACCACGGCGACAACGAGCACGCGCAGGACTATCGCGCGGTGATCGGTTTCGTGGAATCGCATCCGGGACTGGCGCGGGCCAAGGCTGCTGCGGAGGTGTCGCCATGAGCCACCGCTTCGGTCGTGATGGATCCCCGATCACATGGGCCGCGCTGACCATCGGCACCATCCTGGTCATTGCCATCCAGCTTGCCGCTCACGCTGCGCAGATCGAGGTCGGCGCAGGGATCGCGCACGCCAGCACGAACGGGAATGGCACATGGTATCAGGAAGGGTTCGCGCACACGCTGCAACTGACGCAGCCAGCGGTCGAGATCGGCGTGACCGGGCGCTTCACGCCGCACATGGCTTGGCACCTCGATGCCATCAGTCTCGGGCGCTATGCCAGCAACTCGCAGGACGTGCTGCCCGACGCCAACTATTCGGCGACTTCCCCCACGCACTGCAACGGTCCCTGCAATCCGCTGGCCAACTTCATCGGTTCCGGTCGCATCTACGGCGTGCAGGCCCTCCTCTCGCGTTCAACCGGGGGGGCGTGGCGCTTCGGCATCGAAGGTGGTCCGTTTCTGTATCACGAGACCTGGCGCATGGACGTGCCCAACTGGTACGCGCCGGACGGAACGCACTACGACATCCAGACCTACGGCTCGCAGTGGGCATTGGGCGCGGTCGTAGGCGCCACGGTGCAGCACGGGGCATGGACGCTGGCGTTGCGCCACTACGCGGACAGCAAGGGCTTCTCTGGCCACGTCGGCAACTGGCCGCCGCTGTGGAGCGGGCAGACGGTCGCGGTGCTGTCCTATCGATTCGGAGGTGCGCTGTGACCCGCGCCGAGTACCGCCGCAGCCTGCAGGCACGTCGTCTGCACGCCAAGGCCCTGCGCGAGCACGCGAGCAATCCCTATCTCAAGATCACGCGCCACGGCTACATCCAGGCCGAACTCGACCGCGAGGCCGACCGCGCGTGGTGGACGCTGCCGAACGGTTCCTGCGAGCGCGAGCGTGTGGAAATCGAGCGCATGCGCAATCGCCGGCAGCGCGTCCTCGAACTGCTGCGCGCGAATGCCCGCAGCCAACTGCGCGACAGCATGGCGATCTTTCGCGCCCACCCGCTGCGCGTGGCGCGGCGACTGCCGGATGGAGGTGTGCTATGAGCGCTAAGAAAACAGTTGTCGCCTACAAAGGGTTTGACTTGGCGCTCAAGTGCCGCGGCCACCAGTTCGAGGTAGGCAAGACCTACGCCCACGAGGGCGACGTGCAGGCGTGCCAGAGCGGCTTTCACGCCTGCGAGTATCCACTTGATGTGTTTGCCTACTACGTGCCGGCCCACTCGCGCTACGCTATCGTCGAGCAATCGGGGCGCCTCTCGCGTCACGACGATGACTCGAAAGTGGCGAGTAGCATCCTCACGATCAAGGCTGAGCTGTCGTTGCATGACCTGATCCAAGCCGCCATTGACTACACCTTCGCTCGCGCACAGAAGGTGAAAGGATCTACGTCTCGTGGCGTGGGTAAGTGCGCCAGCAGCACCGGCCACTACGGCGCGGCCAGCAGCACCGGCCGCCAAGGCGCGGCCAGCAGCACCG
>JAEHJW020003666.1_pt1 | contig 36568 bp, 48 predicted proteins | sample 9271431 | NCBI WGS metagenome assembly JAEHJW02 | reverse complement strand
AGAGCCCGGAGTAGGAGCAACTAGCATCGACCCCACGTCTTCTACATACTCACCTTTAGCATTGATGCTTGCACGGTATATCAATGGGTCATTATCAATTATATTATTAGCACTTTCGCCTTTATTAGCTGCTATAAAAAAAGAAAATGTCCAACCACCAAGTATCTTTCGAGCACTAATATAGCTATCAGGCATTACAGTTTTCCACGCTAGCTTAACCTCCTCGGCTGTTTGATCAATGTTCACTGCCGGCTCGAGGCCTTCCGCAACTATATCGGCGTATTTTTTAAGAAGCTCAATTGAATTATCCCTAGTATTAGTGGCATTAACCACCGATTTAGTTCCTGACATCTTTTCTTCCCCTAGTATTATGCAAAAGCCAAAAGGCCCTTCATTCTATATGTATTTATCTCATACTGCCTTTTTACTATAACTACCTATTAGCACTTTCATTTAATTTTTTATTTAAAAAATTAGTTCGCATTTCTTCTAACTCTATATCATCCTGCAATGTCACTGCTGTTTTGTAATTTTTTCTATATAATGCGTAACCTTGTTCGCCTTTCATTCTATTAAGGGTTTCTTTAATTTGATCACGGCGTTCAATTGCGCATCGCAATGCACTGGTCGACGATGTGTGTTCGATTAATTTAGATCTCGCAAACTGTGCAAATTGCCGTAAATCTGCCATTTCATTCACAAGAGCAGTAATATGAGCCCCAAACTCATCTCCTGCCTTGCCTCCGCTATAGATATGCCGGGCGAGTGCTCGTGCTCCTGGCAAATTAGTAAATGGACAGCGTATGCTACGACCGCGTGAGTCTTCAATGTCAATTGCCTCTATTATTCTTTGCTGATTACCTGTTCTTTCATTGATTGACGTAGAAACTTGTATTCTTAATGTTATCCCAGGAGCGGATGATTCGCGTTTGATCGTAAGTGCACTTTCAGATACTCTGTGCTTTCTTTGAGTAGAAGCCAAGTGTTTCACAACTGATGGCTCGCCATCTAATGATTTGGAAATATCTTTTACCATAAATCCAAGTACATGCTGTGTTGCAAACTTCCGTAAACTTCGCAAAAACCGAGTCCATCCAGCTTTTTCTTCTTCTGGTATTTCATCGCCAATGGTTCGATCATAGTATACCATTAGTTTACTTGGCCGTAAAGCCACCGTTACATTTCCAATATCTGAGCCTGCACTGTCGGCATAGTCGAAGTTAAAATACCGCATTTTGCTTTCGTCGTCGGTGCCCTCACCATTTTCGTCGCTAACTGTCAGTTCTGAAGAGTTTCCCCGTATTAAGGAAAATAAATCTTTCGCTATCATACCTTCTACTTGCACAAATTACCCCTCCAAACATGTATTTATGCTATGACTCGTTTAGAGTCAGTCTTCGTCCGACATGTCATCTTCAGGCAAATAATCGCGCAGCGCCTTCTTAGTTTTACTATCTGCGGTACAAAATTCTTGCAATTCTTCTTCATCTAAGTAGTCGCCGATAATACCAATTAACGTATCTGCCATTTCTTGCCGATCTTTTGATGGCACATATTGCTTCATTGTATTATATGTTTCGAGAAGAACTTCTAAATCAATACTCATATTACGCTCCCGGTTAATATATCTAAGTTAAAACTGAATTATGCCATTCCCATTTAGCATTGCCGCAATCCCATATCCTATCATACCCTAGCAACTTCATTATTTCCCATTCAGTGTTATTTGAAGAGAACCCTTTTTTAATTAAAACTTGTTTTCTATGCCCGAACCTATGTTCAAGTGTTTTGTACTGGTATGTATACCAGTAATTTGGCGCAGTTTCGCATGACTTACTAAACCCAATTTTCCCCAATGAGTTTCCAGTAAAATACTGCAAGTCGGCATAGGATACGACATATGTCGGCGAGTATTCTTTTACAAAATGTGTAAATAATTTTGATACACCGCCAGTGACTGTAAGCCCTACCTTGGTCGCTAATCTAATTAGTTCCCACCCATCTACACCACTATGCCCTAATGATTTTCGCAATTTTCCCAATGACATTACTTGCACTAACTCGTCGTTAAAATATAACCCATACCTGATAGCGCCAGTTGTTTTTGCATTTTGCAAATGATTCTTTTCTAAAAAAGAAACATACTCGGAGTATGCTACCTCTTTTATTTTGCATTTTCTTGCCATAATTCTATGCGTTTTTCCTAACTTAGCTAATAAAATACCTTTAACTGCCTCAGGTTTTGCCGCATAAGTAATAGAGCTTATCTGAATTAATTCAATTCCTTTCTCGCGGCACATCTTTAATTTTTGTAAATGGTATGATGAATCTTTGCCGCCAGTTACTTCTGAATGAAAATACGCGCCATTATATTCTATTGCTAACTTATATTCCGGTAAATAGATGTCTATTTCTTTAGGGGCAATAATCTTTCTAGTATTATATTCGGCTATAACGCCTAAATTAATTAACCACGAATATAATTCTAATTGGTCAACAGACCCTTGATTCAAGGACATTACATCTAGTAAATTATATTTGTTAGCATATGCCGATATAGTAAATGCGCTTGTATTTAACTCTCTTGCCGATGCAGCTATACTTTTGCCTGTTACGACCTTTTCAAATTGAATTTTGTCTTCTAGAATCGACAATGTTTCACGCGGCAACTCTCTCTGCCCCGGATTGCTATATCCAAGTTTTTCCCTTCTATCACGAATAATATTATTTTGATTTTCTTGACTTAAAAAATAATTTTCTACGCCGTATTTGTCTAGCATCGTAGCTTTAGTTTTTTCCGATGCTGCCTTCCCTTGTAATGCGCACGGAACTCCATACCGCAAAATGCATGTAAGTTTTGTTCCGTTAATAACCTCAGCTGCTTTTCTTGGATGGCTGACTCCATAGTTTTCGATATGTGTCTGCTTTACTTTTTCTTTTATTTCTGGTATTTGCGATACGTTTTCGTATCCGTAACGCTCTAACACTGTATTTTTTATTTTATTTTTAATTATGTCTGACTTAAACGGATTGTCAACACCATATTTTTCAATACATGTTTGTTTTGCTTTTTCGAGCGCCATATTTTTACTTTCCGGTGAAGCATTACAAACAGCATTACTTGAAAGTTTCGACCGCATTAAATGATAACACTCGCATGTTCTTGCTGTAGTATTGGCACACGTTGAGTAATATCCCGCAGGGAATTGTTTGAATTTTTTATGATTACCGGAACCGCATAAAGGTGACTGTTTGAATTTAATACAATATGCTATTTCGCCTATATTATAAGGACTGAGCGTTGGCCAACGCTCAGTCCAGTATTTCATTAAAACGTCTTTATTGGTCCGTTTTTTCATCCATTGTTTGATATCTTCGGGAAGCATCCCATCAAACAATATCTCTAACTCAGTCATCTGCTTCTTCACTAGAAACATCATCTCCTTCAAGCTCTTTCCGGAAAACTCTACCCGTTATAGCAGACTTTTTTTCATATTCTGACATAACCAGATCGAAAATTCCATTTTCGTTTTTATTCCATTCTTTCCGGAAATATTTGTGCTCATTACCTGCTAAGTCAATATATGTGTATCTGTTACCTTCTTTTGCAACCAGCTCTTTACGTTCAAGCATATCAAACAATCCAGAGTATTTGCTCATTCCTCCTTCATATGGAATTTGAACTTCAATGTCTTCGAACGGCTTATTGTACCGGGTTTTCATAATTTTACAGCCAGCCCGTATTCCATTTACCGTTTTAGTCTTATTGCCGTCCTCGTCCTCCTTCAATTTTAACTTCTTCATTGCTACAACTATACTAGATGCATAGATAAACCCTTGCCCGCCACTTACAATTTGATCAGGATTATATGGATCTTGTGATGCGTAACTATGCGCAGTCGCTACCAAGCCAATACCTAATGAACCAAACATATTTACGCAATTGCGAACTAGAGCTGCTAGCGCCTTAGGCTTACGGCCCATGTCTCCTTTCATATCACCTGCTTCAAATTGATTAACATCAGTTGGTGTAAGTAACATCCCTAGACTGTCTACCACGAATAAAACCTTTGGTCTTGAGTCTGCGGGCAATGCCTTGTATTCTTTAACAAACTCCGAAATAGTTTTTGCTACATCGTCGATCATAGCAAGGCTCAATTTTAACATCTTTTCTTCAGATGTATCAACACCTAATTTTTTGAGCCACGCTTCGTCTAATGCATTTTCAGTGTCGATTAATATAGTGTAGATGCCTTGCTCTTGTGCATTTTTAATTATATTGCCAGAGCAAATATACGATTTTGCTGCTCCTGATTCTCCAGCAAAACATGTTACCTTGCCTAATGGCACTCCCTTAAAAAAATCGCCTGAAATTAAATAGTTTAACGCATAATTTCCAGTGCTTATCCAATCTGTCGGATCATTGAATCCGACACCTAGCCCTTCAATTGATTTTGAAATTGACTTCCTAAATTTAGAGATGTCAAACGGTTTATTACTCATAATTACTCCTCGGACATATACTAGGCATGCATGGCTAACATGTTAGCCATGCATGAGATTGTTGCTTTATGCGCTTTTTCTATTTTTGATCATTGCTAAAATTTCTTGAGCCTTTTTGCTTGAATCGGAAGCCGATGATGCTGTAGGCGTATGTGCCTGTTCTTCCACTGCTCCTGATTCTTCGTGAGATGCAACATGATGCCGAGATACTTCGGCTGCCGAAGAAGATGCTTCTTTGTTACTATCCTTGTCACTATCCTTGTCAGCCTTCAACCCAAACGGCTTGAAATACTTGCCCCATTTTGCCAAATCGTATGAGTCTCCATCAACACTAGCATGGAACATATCAACGATAATACTAAGCTCTTCAGCAGTTGGCCGCTTGGGCATGAACTCTTTGAGATCAAATAGTCCAAACTTTTCAATTGCCTCGCGTTCTTCAACTGTCAATGCTGTTTCTTTACGAGCCCATTTGCTTGTTCCGTAATCTGCGTATTGACCCTTCTTTGTTTTCTGAATAATAAAATCAAGGCCTGCATCATAATCCGTTGGCATATTTTCCAATTCTGGATCCATAATTGCTGCCTTTATCAAATTGAAAAGCTGTCCAGTGAGAACAAACTTACGAATTGGATTTTCTGGAGCATTTTCTTCCTTTATTGGATTCTCGCGCACAAACCCTTGACAGATATATGAACGCTTCTTCCAATACTTATTGGCCGTTTCCTTAAGAGACTCGTCCTTATACCAAGGGCGAACTTCCGAAAGAATTGGGCATGGGCCCATATCTGGCCACATTTCAATACAGGGCACTTGAACATGAACCGGCTTGCTCGTCGGATCTCCGACAACGCCGTTAAATTCCAGCTTAATAATATTGCGTTCGACCCAGAAAAAATCATTCTTAGGATCTGCATCAGGCAAGATTCTTAGTTTACACGATTCATTTTCTGGAATGTCCCAATGTGGGTATGTGACGCCGTCGCTGAAACTGCCGACGGTCTTTTTCTCATCTTGCTTTTGTAACTTTGCTCTGATTTCTGCTAATGTTAGTGCCATTTTTATATTCTCCATGTGGTTTTGAGATGGTCTCTGTTTATTAGACATGACTAACAATACATTGCGTATTGCTCGACTATGACAATTGTATTTAGCTAAAAATAAACCATAAGATGAAATTTATTGCTGTTTTAACAGGTAATTTTCAAATAAACTTATCCAAACGGACTTCTCAACGTAGCAAACGCCCATCATAGTCTGCAAATTGAGCTTAAACTCGGAATGTTCAATCCCTATAGTTAAAATACAGAAGTAGTTATAAACTAATCAGTAATCCTGGATCAAAACCTGTTATTTCATGCCCGTAACCACGTGGGTTACAAATAATACGGGTATTTTCTATCATATAATCAAACGCCGCATGCGAGTGCCCGTGACACCAAAGTGAAATATTCGGATGCCTTTCAATAAACGTATCTAGATCTGAATAAAATGCTGCATTAAGAAGAGAAGTGCTAAACCGTGGTGCAATACTCCTGTATGACGGGGCATGGTGTGTAACAACACATATTTTCTTTGCCTCGGTGTCTACTCTAGCTATCTCTTCTTCTAAATATAAAATCGTTTTATTAAACTCTGTAACTGTTTCTTCAGCGCGAAAACGATCCCCTGATAAGCGGCGTATATTCTGAAAATCGTTCATTGCACCGTCAGCATATAGAACACACATAGGGTCATTATTTCGTAAGTTTGTCCAGAGTGTCCCACCAATAAAAACTACATTGTCAATTGTAACCGAACTATTATCTAAAATATGAAAATTACTTGGTAATTTTTCACGCATTATGGTAATTGTATTTTCAAATATACTATGATAGTGTTCATGGTTGCCAGCCACCATTATCACGTTCTTGTACTTCTGTGATTCTTCAGTAAGCCATTTTACACAATTGTTTATTCTTTTGTCGCGCCGCACATGGTCGATGTATTCAACTTCACACATATCACCGGCAATAATCAACGTGTCTGCCTCGGCCGACAAAACTAAGGGTTTTGGGTTTACATCAAAGTGAAGATCACTAATAACAGATACTTGCATTATACTTCTTCTCATATAGTGTAGTGTTTTTGCTTAGTAATTTTATGTTAAATACTAGCATAAGTAAAGAGGAATACAAAATGCCAAATGTTCAAACATCATCAATACTCGCACAAAAAGCACCTATTGTCCTGGGTGGAGATACTTCAGCAGGCGGAAGTGGTAACGGTATTGGAACTACGCCCCCTGCTCCTGTTTCAATGACTATTAGCAAATACCAATTTCGGCAACTATTTACGCTATCCGAAAGAATAGCTATTGATAATGCTGCATCTAACCCTGCCTTAACCGATGCTCAAAAAGCTACATTGAATACCATTTACTTAGATATCAATGCTGCTGGCGATATCGAACTTGGCACTCCCGGCGTTACTATGGGTATTGATTACCTTGTAAGCATAGGGTTATTAACTGCCGATAGAGCCGTAATGATATTGGCTAACCTTTCGCCTGTATAATTTTACTAGTCGGAAGATCTGTAGTGGCGACGGCAGCGGATGTTAGCACTAGGCTAACCGTTCCGTCGTCATGCGTATCCCACGTTATTGAATCTCCGTCTTTCCATCCCAATTGCTTAATTAAGTCTTCGGGAAACACTAGCACCAACTCACCAAACTCATCTTCCTCAATCTCTGCAACCCATGTTTGTGTCATGGCAGCTCTCCTAATTAAAAAGCGTAATCATAAACACTAATATAACAATGAATACTACAATTTCTTCATTTCCCCTCAACATGCTCATTTTCTGTATCCTCATCATCGCCCTCGGACTTAAACGCTACATATAGCGGAAGTACTACTAGCACACCAAAAATAAAAGCGAAACATACTGCTAGAAAAAGACAGTTCAATAGTGAAGTGTGCATAAAACCTCCATTCGTTAATGTGGTCATCTTAAATCTTTTCGCCTTTAGCAAAACCACGAAAAGTCTTAAACCGCGGAAAACGCATACTATAAGTATTGCTGTTATCCGACTTAGTCAACGCATCGGCACGAACTTCTGCTAGCATGCCGATTGCACTACTGCCAGTTGGCTGTTCAGTATAAGTCACCCACTCTCCATCTTCCTTCTTTTTCCATTCTACTGGCTTACCTGTGTAGTCTGCCCAAAGTTGAGCACGGAGTTTTGTACTGTATCCGCTACCAACTTTAACACGAACTGGCTTTCCATCAACATCGCCTTCGCATACTAACGCGCCTAATATTCCTACAAACTTACTATCCGAATCACCTTCTTCCATTGCGACGACGGTCAATGTTTCTTCGATAAATGGCTTAAACTTTCCCCAATTTTTGGATCGTGTACATTCGTATACTGCATTGACATCCTTAATCATAATGCCTTCAAGGCCTTGGTTAAGAGCATGTTTGTTGATTTCGGCTAGTCGTTGTTGCCCTTCTACGCTATCTAGGTCAACTAATTCTTGGCCTACAACCGTAACATTTGGTATGATTTCAGAAACTGCACCATACCATAATTGCAGCGAACACGACCGATCTATTTGTTTGTGTTCGCCGATACCGGCCCTAAATTCTCTCAATGTTAATATATCAAATAAGTGCAGTACTGAATCATCTGCGTCAACGTCCGACTTGCGGCGAGCTTGTTTCATTAAATCTTGAAAATTTGCTGACATTACTTCGCCATCTAAGACTGTCGGTTCTGCAAAAAACTTAGCCGTTTTCGCAATTTGACTTTTGATCTTAGTGAAATTTAGAAACTCTTTTCCATTTCTCGAGTACTGATCGACTTTGCCGCCAGGGTAGACAATAGTAATAACTCTACAGCCGTCCATTTTCCCTTCGATTAATTTCTTACCGTGTAATTCCGATTCGTCAATATTACCATCTTCGTCGGCTAAATCTTTAGCCAATTGGCATTCAAACACCGGAATTGCATACTCTGATTCTGTCCCTACAGCTTTATTTACAGTAGATTCCGAAAATCCAGCTTTCAGATCTTTGATTAAAATTCTGCGATACCAACCGTTCCATTGTTCTTCTGTTGCTTGGTGTGACGCATGGACGATCGCGATCCTTGCGGCATCCCCAGTTAAGCGGCGAGCAGAAAGATCATTGCAGAGTGCAAGAAACTTCTCATGTGACAACCCACGTGGTTCTGGTTCATTTGGGCGCCGCGCAGCTTTAGGTTCAACTTGTTTAACTCCAAACGTAATCATTGCATCCAACGCAAGCCTCAATCCTTCAAAAAATTCTGTATTTTTCGCTGCGGCTTGTTCGGCAATTATTCTTTGTTTGTCGTTCTTTGAATCTGTTGCTTCTAACCTCGACAATATATCCCAAGCCTTCATATCTAGAACCTCTGTTTGTGTTATGTAGCAATTATACAATATCATAATGCATAGTGCAACAGGTTCTACTTGTTATTTTATCATATTCTTGTGAATGCCCGATGCAATATAAGCATAGATCCTGCCCATACTGTCATAATTATTATGTATAATGAAAGTAATGATATCGAATTATTAGTCAACCACGTGAGGGACTTTACCCATTTTGGTTCCGATGTCATTATCGCAAAACTTATATTTAGGAATACACCTTGTTTCAACGAACTTATATATACATCATGTGCCGAGTTTTTTACAAACGCAAGTAATGTGTCTTTAGCTGTCCTGCGTGATATCAAATAAATTGAATGAGTCATCACCAAATTAGAATATGCGCCCGCTATTAACGAGATTGCAAACCAAATACCTAAAACATTATATAAATAAAAATAAGAAAGCATACGTTACTCCGTAGTAGGTTGTGTGAGGATTCCAGAAATAAATTTTTGGTAAACATCAATAACTTCCGAGTCGGTGGCTTCACAGGTATCGCCATGTGAATTTTCATAATCCCATCTAGCATACTCGATCATTCGCTTAGTTGGTTTTTTAGGCATTGCTATCCAACCAAGGGGTAACCTCGTATTCTCTAATTGCGAAGTTAATTCCTCTATGCGCAATAATGCCGCTTCTAATGTAGTAATAGTAGTGGTGTTAGTTGGCATTTTAGTTTACTCCGGAGCTAATGGGTTTTATATTCCAGTGCTGCCAAATCCATTTTCACCTCTATCAGAAGCAACAAATTCTTCAACTACCGCAAAATCAACTTGTAACACTGGGACAAATACCATCTGAGCTATCCTATCGCCTGGGTTAATAACGAACTCATTCCATGTATGCTCGCTAAGTCTATTCCACACCGAAACAAACAATTCGCCCTGGTAATCTGAATCAATTAGCCCAACTAGATTGCCCAATACAATCCCGTGCTTGTGGCCTAAGCCAGATCTTGGCAATATCATAGCTGCGATGCCTGGATCATTAATGTTAATTGCTATACCAGTGGGTATTAACGCACTACACCCTCCGGTAACAGTTAATGGTTTAGAGATCGCCGCGCATAAATCTATACCTGCCGACCCTACGGTTGCATATTTAGGGATACTATTAGGTATCCCTTCCCTGTTGATCATTTTAATTTCGATTGTTGTCATTATAGTTAAGTTCCAAAGTTTTTCAAAGTAAACCACAAGTTTACACTTGTGGTTTTTTCATGTGTTGCCTTGTGTGAGTGTTAGTTGCTGCCTAGCAAATACTTGCCGAAATCCTTGTGGAACCTATCAAAGCACTTCATTTTGTTAGGCTGGATTGGCAATTCGTATTTCTTGAGTGCTACGCGAGCTCCCATAATTGTGATTTCCTTGGTGAACTGTGTCATCATGAACGTGAAGTAATTATCGGCCATTGTGTGCCACTTACCTGTCTTATCTCCCTTCAACGCAACATGCGCATCAGCTAGTTCGTAGCACAATGCTGTAACCAAGCTATATTGGGCTGACAATTCAGGAGCCGGGATTTCTGTAACACGTCCTTCGAGGATATCAATTGGGTTAGGCAAACTACCTGCCAACTTGCGATGTGCCATAAACTTTACAGCCATCCCTTCGCCAACTGAACCAGCAACCAAATCCGTTAATGTTGAATCTGATTCACCGTCATCGAGCAGCTGACTCACGAACGTCCAACTACGTGGTGTAGCAAATGCCCTACTTGAACTCTTTGGATCAAAGTCATACAAGCTGTTTTTTGCAAAACTGATAAAACCAACTACGTCCTTATGGATACGGTTTGCAACAGCCCATGTATGCCATGATTCAAAATCTACACGCATTTCCAAGTGAACAAAACGGTTAGCTAGTGGAGTAGGCATGCGATACGACACACCCTTATCACTTTCACGATTGCCCGCTGCGACTAGCACAACGTTACTAGGCAAACGATATGTTCCTACGCGCCGATTAAGGATCAACTGGTAGCATGCGCTCTGGACTGCTGGTGGCGCACTGTTAAGTTCATCTAGAAACAAGATGACTACCGAATACTGATCACACAATTCTTGTGTGGGCAATTCGATTGGTGGCGCCCAGTTCATTGTGCCCGTTTCTTTGTTATAAAACGGAACACCACGGATATCTGTTGGATCGCAAGTAGCCATCCGCATATCGATCATGTAACCATCTAACTCATTAGCGATGGATTCGATCAATTCTGATTTTCCGATTCCGGGAGGGCCCCACAAAAAAAGTGGGCGTTGACGCTTAAAGCAACGTAGTATAGCCCGCTTTGCTTCTTCGCTGTTTACTGTGCGATTTTGTGAAGTTTGTTCTGCCATTTTATTTCTCCGGGTGTTTGTGTTTGTGTATGCAGCTAGTATAACGGGCAAACACCCTGGAGTCAACTACTTTCTTCGATTATTTTACCTAAATATTAAAAAAAGTGACCTGATCATTTTGAATTTCTATCAACGTACTATTTTTAACTGCACCATTTAGGAAAATTACTTCTGAACACGTCCCATACCAATCTGATCCAAATACAGATCCTCCCACATATACATTTGAGGTTGTTGGTGTAGTTAAAATTCCAACCGCCCCGCACCCTGCATACGAACCGTTGATATTAGTATACAACATGTCATAGGTATTCAAATAAGGGACGACATTAAAACTGAATGCCGATGGCATTGCATATGCCATTGATTGGTAGAACGCATTTAATACTCCCACCGACCAGTAATTACTTGAATTAACAAAAATTGATCTATTACTGTTGGAAACATTACTACCATAACCTGCAATGGCTGGGCTTGTCCCACCTCCGATATACGACCCAACTGCTAGCATTGCTGATTCGCTTGCCCCTGAGCTTAATATGGATTGAGCTGCTGATTGGAGTTGCATAGACCCGTTAAACGTTACCGTTGGTGATCCTAAACTGGTAATTACTGCACCATTGGCTACGATTTGTGGTTGCGCCGTTGATGTTGCTTGAGATACTGTAATGCCATTACCCGATTGATCGTACCATGCAGTAACAAACCCATTGGCTGTTCCGGTGAACGCAATTAGCCCAGCCGTGTCAATCACTCCGCCAACAAACCCTATATTAGATATAGTATTATCCGAATCTCGCCTGACTTGTATACAGTTCCCAGTATATGCCGACGTTAATTGCCGAAGCGAATACGCGGCCCCTACCGTTAGCCCTGGAATTCGAGATAAGACTGGCAATGCAGGTACTTGGTTTACAGCTTCGAACAAGCAATATCCAGGCGATCCAGGACTGCCAACTGTATTACACCCACCTCCACCACCACCACCGTATAACGTATTCCCGGCAACTGTTCCGCCGATTGTAGTACTAGGCGAAGTAACGCCAAATAACGACGCACCCCCATATCCGCCATAATCAAAATTTGCGCCAAGGTCAGCGTACCCATATCCGCCCATAAGCCCATTTGGTGCCCCAGCTGACCCCGATGCTGTCCCACCTGACGTTGTCCATGTGCCACCGCTGCCGCCCGTTAACGTTAATAATACCGTTGACGTTGTGGTATCTGTTATAATAGTAGAGGTGCCAGATGCTCCAGATCCTGCCGTTCCCGCGGCCCCAGCTGCGCCTATAGTTATAGACAAAGTATGCCCAGGAGTTACCGTTAACGGATAGTTATATACAAACCCTCCACCGCCGCCGCCGCCGCCGGCCCCTGTAGTAGCTGTATACCCGCCACCACCACCGCCACCCGCGCATGCCGTTACTGAAATTTCAGTTAACCCAATTGGAACGACCCAAGTCGTCGACGACGTAAACTCATATCGTTCTATAACTCCTGCCCCGGTGGCAATAATAGGAGTTGCCTCTATCATCGCGACATTGCCAGTAACCGACGTAGATATTCCAGGGCCAAAATTAATTGTGTTCACGTTACTTGAAATTGCATTACCCATGGTTTCGAGATATAAATTCGTTATCCCTGGAATAACTGCAACCGTTTTAGGGATAGCAAGTAGCCCCAAAGTTCCGCCTCCACCAATTGATGCTGAGGTCCAATTAGTTAATATTCCAATTTGTACTGGGCTTGACCTACTTACCAAATCTCCAAGGCCAAGTTGGCCTTGTGCATTATACCCCCATGCCCACGCCGTTCCGTCTTGTTTTATAGCAACGGTTGAATCATTGCATGCAACAACTTGCACCCAATTAGTTAATGCCCCAACTTGAACTGGACTAGTATAAGTAGTTGTGTTGCCTAGTCCAAGTTGCCCGTAGTTATTAAACCCCCATGCCCACAATGTCCCATCTGCCTTGATAGCTGCAACATGGTTATACCCACATGCTACGTCTACCCAATTTCCAGTGCTTACTTGAACTAGGCTCGAAACTGGCGTATTAGTCGTTTGAGCTAGCATATAGGTTTGATTATACCCACACCCCCATAAGGTGCCATCCGTTTTGATCGCAATTGTAGTTGACCCACCAGCATCAACTTTCTGCCATAGTGAGCCTATACCTAATTGAACCGGGCTCGAATAATTAATAGTGTTACTTTGCCCAAGTTGCCCGTAGTTGTTAAGTCCCCACGCCCATAACGATAAATCTGTGGTAACGGCCGCTCCATGGTTAGCGCCCTGTGACGATTGTTTCCATGTTGTTAGTGCTCCAATTTGAACTGGACTGTTTGTGCCAACACCCCCATTCGGAAGTTGACCATTAGGGCTAGCTCCCCATCCCCATAACGACCCGTCACGTTTTATTGCTGACACCGTTGCATATCCACAAGACACTTGTGACCATTGGGTTAATGTTCCTACCTGTACCGGAGATGATTCGACCACATTGCTGCCATTTCCTAATTGTCCGGATGTACCAGTTCCCCATCCCCATAATGCCCCCGAAGAATCAACGGCCATGCCATATAAATTCCCTACGGAAATACTTGACCAAGTATTTGAATTTTGAAGTTGTATAGGTGTTAACTGTGTTACAGGCCCCGAATTGCCAAGAGCATTATTTGTATTAGATCCAGCAACAAATATACTCAACTGTTGATTTTGTTCAGCGTAAATTGTTTCCCCATTATATGAAGAAGCGGAAACTTTTTTCCAACTTGTGCTAGTTCCAATCTGTACAGGACTCGATACAAGCACGATACTTGAATTTAACCCTAATGCCCCTTGAGAATTATCTCCCCATGTCCATAGTGTTCCATCAGACTTGATGCCGGCTGAAATATAATACCCAGCACTAATATCGGCCCAGCTTAACGTTGATGCTATAGCTACTGGCGATGAGGTTCCAGTAATAGACCCGTTACCCAATTCGCCATGGACACCTGGCCCCCATGCCCATAATGTTCCGGCAGAGTCTATTGCTAGTGAATGATTATACCCGCATGATAAATGTTTCCAGGTCGAAGTTCCTATCTGAACCGGTGAACTATACCCTATTGTGTTGTTAGTCCCGAGCAATCCAGCTGGAACCCCATATGCGCCACCGTTAGACCCCCACATCCATAATGTGCCATTGGTTTGTATACCGCCAGCAAAACAGGTGCCAGCATAGCCAGCTGACACCGACGCCCACGTAGATGTATTAGTTTGGACTGGTGAGGGGTACGATGCATTTCCAGTACTGGCCCCGTTACCAAAATCTCCCCAATAATTTTCACCCGCTGCCCAAAGAGTTCCGTCTGAGGCTACAGCTAATGCATATGTATTCCCCGACCCACCATCAATCCAATTACTATTTGATCCAAATTGAACTAGCGACGAACTAGCACTACCACTACCATTGCCAAGGAGTCCATATGCATCTGTGCCAATGCCCCAAAGTTGTCCTGCCGTGTTCATGAACTTGGGGCCGTACCCACCTCCCTTAATTCTAGTCCAATTAGTGGATGCCCCAAGTTGAACTAGTGATGACTTATTCCCTGTTCCGCCTAATTGTCCATTTGAGTCATATCCCACGCCCCATAATGTGCCATCTTGCTTAATAGCATAAAATGCACCATTAGATGCGCCTATATCTTTATATGTCAAATTAGTTAACATGGAAGCTAATACTGATGCATTGATTGTTGACCCAATACCTAATTGTCCGTAAGTATTATTACCACTTCCAAATAATTGTGTTACCGCTGCATTTGCGCCAGTCGATGCCGCAGTCAAAGCTACTACAGTCAAAATATTTCCAGTCACCACACCCGTTAATCCTGCACCAAAATTTACTGTACTTGTTGGTGCTGATGTTCCGTTAACCAAAAACCCTATAGTATTTGCCGTGACCGTTGCTGTTGACCCTGTAACTAAGGTCGTCAATCCAGAACCAAAATTTATCGTATTCGCACTAACTGGCGACCCGTTAATTTGGACATTTGCGCCACCCGAACCAGAAATGAGTCCTCCTGGAATTTGTGTTGCGATAATATGGCCGTTTGCATCTAGGGCCGCGATGCCATTTGGTTGACCCGCATCCTCATATGTGCTACCAGCAGAAATATTAACCTGACCTATTGTGAATGGCAATACCATATACGATTCCTTTTATTATATTGAGTATTTATCCGCAAATTATAAACCTATTTTTATTATATTACTCATAATATGGAGATCGATATTGCACACAAATACGGGATGAATATTAGAGTTTTACCTTCATGATAGCTTCAATATTGCTAGAGTTTTGTGGTATTCGATATCAGGCGAGGATCCGTTGACTACTAAAATTCTATGTATATCAAAAAATGCAGTAACCCTATCGGCATAATATATTTGACTCGCCGACTTAATGTAACTCTCTCCGGATATTTCCATGTTTTCGTTGATCACTGCATCGCCATACAAACATGCAGCATCAAATATTTGTGCATTGTCAAATACTTGCGCCTCCTCCGAAACGCTTGCACTCTCGTATATTTGGCAATTCCCATATACTTTCGCATGGTCGTATATCCGCGCATCGTCAAATACATATGCGTGGTCATATACTTTCGCATTACCCGATACTTGCGTATCGCCATATACTTGCGTATTGCCATATACCTGAGCATTGTCATATACTTGTGCCGTGTCGTATACTTGTGCGTTACCAGATATCTGAGCATCATCGGATATATGCGCATTACCTGAGACGACTGCTTTACTATGAACCCAACACTCACCATCGTGACTTAAATTTCCCTCATGCTCGATATATCCGCCAATCTCACCCGATTTAATATGTGGTTTCTTCATATCGTGCAATGCCCTGATCCGAAATAATTTCGGGTTTTCAGGGTGTTGAATATCTGTAATTTCGTATTTGCGTTTCATAATAGCTTCACCCTGGCTAGAGTTTTGTGGTATTCGATATCAGGCGAGGATCCGTTGTTTATAAAATCTCCTTGGATGTTAAGAAATATAGTGACTCCATCAGAATAATAAATTTGGCTTGATGAGTTAATATAACACACCTCTGATATTTCCATGTTTTTATCGATAATACAGTCACCCAATATAAATGCATCACCGAATACTTTCGCATTATCCTGCACGACTGCATTGCCGGCTATCCATGCAGTATCAAAAACTTGGACATTGCCAAATACTTGCGCCTCCTCCGAAACGCTTGCACTCTCGTATATTTGGCAATTCCCATATACTTTCGCATGGTCGTATATCCGCGCATCGCCAAATACATATGCGTGGTCATATACTTTCGCATTACCCGATACTTTCGCATTACCCGATACTTTCGCATTACCCGATACTTTCGCATTACCCGACACGACTACATTGCCTGAGGCGACTGCATTACTATCAACCCAGCAATCACATGTTTGCCTTAAATTTCCTTCGCGTTGGATATACCCACCGAGCTCGCCTGCTTTGACGTTAAACCTTGGAATATCTCGAAGAGCCCTGATACGAAATAATTTCGGGGTTTCAGGGTGTTGAATATCTGTAATTTCGTATTTGCGTTTCATGATAGTTTCAATCTAGCAAAAGTTATGTGGTGTTCTTTATTAAGAGAAGACCCGTTAACTATTAAATTACTAGTTATGTCAAAAAATATTGTGACTCCATCCGCATAATATAGTTGATTAAGTGACGTAATGCATTTATACCCAGATAATATCATGCTTTCATTGACGTCTAACTTTCCTTCAGACCCCTTCACAACTATATTTCCACATACTATCGCATTGCCAAATACTTGAACATTGCCAAAGACTGACCCTTTATCAAAAATGCTTGCATTACCAAATACTAGTGCGCAATTATATACAGTTGCATTTTCGAATACTTGAGCATTGCCATATATTTGGGCATGATCAAATACATGCGCGTTACCATATACCTGCGCATCACCGAATACATATGATTTACAATACACGCAAGCTTCACCTCCAATCCAGCACCTGCCCTCTTGACTCAAATTTTCTTCATTTTCGATATATCCACCGAGATCACCTGCTTTGACCCCTGCACTTGGAATATCTCGAAGAGCCCTGATACGAAATAAGGGTAACTTAAAAATTGTTATGTAATTGGGAGTGATTTCATATTTAAGTGACATTTTCACGTGCCCTTATTAGTGTATGCAGTGAGAGTATACACTCATTTTGGATAAGTGTCAACTATATTATAATAATTTCAACCTGGCGAGAGTTTTGTGGTATTCTGTTTCGGGTGTAGTTCCATTGACCAGTAAATTTCTGTGTATGTCAAAATATGCCGTGATTCCATCAACGTAGTATATTTGATTAGGCAAATTAATATCACACTCCCCTTGTATTTGCATATTTTCATTAACCACTGCAACTCCATAAACATGAGCATTCCCAAATACTTGCGCATTGCCAAGTACTTGGGCATTGCCAAACACTCGGGAATTGTCTAATACCTGAGCATTTTCAAATGCTTCGGCAATGTCAGTGACTCCCGCATTACCGCGCACACTCGCGTTTCCGTATACTTGCGCAATTCCGTATACTCGAGCATTACCATATACTTTTCCATAGTCATATATGTCTGCGTTGCCATATACTTTCGCATTACCGCATACTAGCCCATTACCATACACTTGCGCTCTCTCAAATACTTGCGCATTTTCACATACTTGCCCTTTGCCATATACTTGTGCGTTGCCATATACACAAGCTTCACCACCAATCCAGCACTCCCCTTCTTGACTTAAATTATTTTCGTTTTCAACATATCCACCAAGATCACCTGCGTTGACTCCGAGACTCGGAATATCGATTAGTGCACGAATCCTAAATAAGGTCGGATTATTAAGACGTTGAATGTCTGTAATTTCATATTTGCGTGTCATATTGGTGTTAGAAACAATTATCTAACATGCCAAATACTATTACATCAATACAGCAATCAGCAAATGTTTGAGTTAAATCTGCCCCATTTTCAACATATCCACCAATATTTCCCACATCATATTTCATAACATCAATTAATCCAGTAGTGCAAAATATATCCACATAATCGTATTCTTGAATCTTTACATTTTCGATTTTAGTTGCCATTTTCGTGTGTCCTTGTTAGTGTATGCAGTAAGTATACACTCATTATGGATAGATGTCAACTTATTAAGACCGTTTCAATATAGCCATAGTTTTGTGGAGTTCGATATTATGGGAAGTGCCATTGACTATTATATCTCCATGCCTGTTAATATATGCAGTAATACCATCAATATAGTATATCTGGGCATTTGATGAAATGCAAGTGTCCCCCAAATATTTCCATTTCGTCCGTAATTTCTGTATTACCAAATACTTGAGCTCTGCCATATACTTACGCAATATTAAATATGTGCGCATCACCGTAAACTTGTGCGTTTTCATATATCTATGAATTCCGGTGAACCCAAAATCAAGCACCGTCTTGACTTAAATTTCCTTCATGCTCAATATACCCGCCAAAATCGACTGCTTAAACTCCACAATACTTGGAATATCACGCAATGCGAGAATCCGAAATAATTCTAAGGTGTTTGGATGTTGTATATCAGTGATTTCGTATTTGGCGTCATGATAGTTTCAACAGAGCTAACATTTTGTGGAGTTCAATATTAGTATCGAGTGCGGTTCTATTTCCATTGATTATTACCTGACCTTTCGTGTCAAAAAATATCGTGACTCCATCCGCATAATAAATTTGACTTAGCGACGAAATATAACTCCACCCTGATATTTTCATGTTTTGAGTAAGTGATACGCGGCCATATATTTGCGCGTGTTCTAACACCCGAACGTGGTCTGACACTTGAGCATAGCCAGTTATCCAGGCATCTCCCATCACCCGCGCATCGCCAAATACGTGAGCATCGCCTATCACCCGCGCATCGCCAAATACATGCGCGTTCCCCGATACAACCCCATTATTATATACTTTTGCATCCTCCCCAATCCAACAATCACCTGCTTGACTTAAATTTCTTTTATACTCAATATACCCACCAAGATCACCTGCTTTGACCCCAATACTTGGAATATCTCGTAATGCACGAATACGGCGTACTTTTGGGGCATTATGCATTCGAATATCTGTGATTTCGTATTTACGTTTCATTTTCGTGCCTATTAATTAGTAAAGTAGTTTGAATGGGTTACTGCTCCGCATACATAATAAATGCGCGATATACTTGGTTGTTACCTGATAGCACTTGATCGCTATCAATCCACCAATCCCCTTCTTGACTTAAATTTTTTTCACTGTAAATATAGCCACCAAGATCACCTGCTTTGACTCCGGCACTTGGAATATCCCTTAATGCACGAATCCGAAATAAATTTGGATTATCTGGATGTTGAATGTTAGTGATTTCGTAGTTGCGTGACATTTTCACGTGCCCTTATTAGTGTATGCAGTGAGAGTATACACTCATTTTGGATAAGTGTCAACTATATTATAATAATTTCAACCTGGCGAGAGTTTTGTGGTGTTCTATGTCCGAGGGATTGCCGTTGACTATCAATTTGCCACGTACATCAAAATATGCAGTAATAATACCATCAATATAATAAATTTGGCTTGCTGAAGTAATATGACACACTCCCGATACACTCATTCTTTCATTGAGAACTGCCTGGCGATATATACGAGCTTTGTCCCACACTCGCGCATCTCCAAACACGTGGGCACTATCATGAACCCACGCTTCACCAAATATCAATGCATTACCATAGACACATGCAATATCTTCAACCGTTGCATAATCACAAATTCGTGCATCACCACCAACCCAGCACTCCCCTTCTTGGCTTAAATTTTCTCCTTGTTCAACATATCCGCCTAGCTCACCTGCTTTGACGTTGAACAGGGAAATATCACGCAATGCACGAATCCGAAATAAATTTGGATTAGCAGGGTGTTGGATATTTGTAATTTCATATTTCATCTGATCCCTCCGAGTATAGTCCGTTGAGTTAGCTGGCGTTTATGTTATAAGTTTTTGCTGATTCGATCCATAAAAACACAATTTCACTTGCACTAACTGACGGATTGCCGGCTGTATTAAATTTCACCGTTGAAAAATCTATAGTTTTAAAAATATCCAATACCAACGGGTGATGCTGCTTAAAAAAATAATGACTCTGTTTACTATATTTTAGAAAATCGACCTCCCGTATAAGCCCCGCATTGCTTCCAACACGCTGTATAGCAAAATCAGCATCCTCGGGAGTAGTTATTTCAAAATAGCTTGATACTGTCGATAGTGGTAATATCTTTCTTTTTGTGCGTATGAAGTTCTGCCTCTGCCAAATTTGCGCACAACACCAAACATCATACGTTTTGTCATTAAAAACAAAACTGTTAGGCGGAACATCAACGTCCAAAGTTAAATGAAAAAATACGTCAAGCCTATTAATTATACTACTCTTTCTGAAAGTTTTTGGTAAAATAAAAGCAATCGTGTCACTAAACGTAGCAGCATGATTAAAGAAATTCACTGCAGAACACGCATTTTTTCCAAATGGTGGGTTGCCAACAGTGATTATTTTTCCCATGCTAGCACACGGGTTCCAGGTCAAAAAATCATGCTCGATAATTCCTTCACACTTGGGGTCTAAATCTACTCCGATCCTCTTGTCTTTATCGAATAAATTGAAAAAACTGCCTGTTCCAGCTGAAGGTTCGAGTATTGTATCAACTGTATTTAGATCAACCGATTGTTGTATGACATTATAAAAGTGTTTTGCATAATTTTTGTTGGTATAATACTGGTCTAACTGTTTTGCTGTATCATTCTTCATCGTTTTCCTTAAATAATTTCTTTTGATCTGACTTTTTTATTTTTCCTGTTGGAAATGTTGTTAAAAGCTCAGCCCCATGTTTGAATACTATATTTATCTTTGGGAATTCTGTAATATCACTAAAAATGTAATCAATCGATGTTGCATGTTTTTGGAATTCTGTGATATCAAAAGACCTACCTGCACCAAGCATGCTTGAAGGGCAAAAATTGGCACCACGAGCCGTAAACCCTTTAAGATCATACTTGTTTCCACTTTGATCAATGTGGTCAAAACCTTTTTTGTCAACAAATGTTAAATTTTCAAACCACATAGGTAAATACTGTTCCAATATACGACTAGCAGTTCTGCCATCTTTAAACAGTTTATATACCACATGGTTGGGCATTGCGCCAATACTGACTCCGTTTCCCTCCTGGCTTAAATCATATGAATAAGTATAATTATATTTGATATCTGTCATGCTACCTCCGGCGTTGCGACGCGGTTTACTTATTAAATTCGGTGAATAAAACAAACCAATCAGATTCTTTGATAGTATGCAACTCAAATAATTCCGGGCACCGCAAGTACGACAATAATAAAAGCGTTTGATCATCGTCGACTAATAATTCTTTTGCCAGATAATCAGCCGATTCAAGGACTAGTTCTTTCAAATTTCTCCAGCGATCTACTCCAGCAAGAATTGCAGACCCGATTAAGTATACTACATTGTTTGCAATTATGTCAATGATTGGTTTATTATCATACTCCCGTATTGAAAAAACATGTATTTTATTAGGGTCAAAACTTGACATAAAATCAACGTTGATTCCTGCTTGCTCTTTTGTTCTGCAAAACCCAAAATCGACCCATGCTATCAAATCGTTTGACACTAGCCCTTTGCCAATAGCATCATTAACAAAAACTGATTTAAGCATATTAACTAACACATATTCAGGGGACCAATATTCTGGACTTGTCATGACCAATGGATTTATTTTAGTTTTATATAACGTATTATTTTGTATTTCCCTTATTTTTTCTAGTTCGTTTGAATATTGATTATAAAAATCAACTGTTACGATCGTAGTATTGCGTCCTTTTTTATTTCGGCATGCCATTACTCGATCAACCATGTCTGCCGTTGTATAGATAATCATTTGATTTTCTAATTTTGCCATATGAGAAAAACGTTCAAAATAAACATCCGTTGAACGGGGGAGATACGGTGGCAGATTTCGTTTATGCGCCCAATTTCCACGTCCAATATCAAAAAATGCTGTGACTATAGTTGTATTCATTGTTTGACCCCATTATTAAATATTTGAGTTGGTAGAACAAAATCGTTATTATTTACTTTTTTAAGAGCATAATGGAGATAACATGGAGCAAATGTGATTTGCCCTGTATAAGTATGTAAATCTCTTAACGCATGCCGGTTCATTGTTTCAGAAATATATCGACCACAAACCTCATATTGATTGGCAACAGCTAATGACTCAAAAAATGCTGGACTGTATGAAAAAAATCCATGATTTGGTTCAATACACGGCAATATATTGAGCATTATTCCTCCTTGACTCGTTAGATCATGCATTAACCTAAATGCATTAGCTTGTCCAATTAAATGCTCGGTCGTGCCATGGTTAGTAACAAGATTATAACTTTGCCGCATTTCAATCGGGCACATTGCCGTGTTTAAGTCCCACGGAATTGCCAAAGGGTCTAATTGATCTAGATCAATGCAATCATATGTATATCCAAAACTTTCATGCATAAAGCGCGATGCCATATCATATTTGAAGTTTTGGATAACCGCCGGGTCTAGGCCCAATGCAGACAAAATTATAGTTAAAAAGTTAGGATCTTCAAAATGAACGGTTTGCGCTCCTAATTCGATAATTTTAAGTTTTTTGTTAAAAACTAAATGCCCGTCCGATTGCAGTTTGTGATAGTGGATAAAAGTTTCCCGAGTTACTCCCAATTTTTAGCTCTTCCTTTGGTTAATAGTCTTTGCTGACATTACTTTATTTAATTTTTCCATAGATACCGGCGCATAGCCCCAACAATCAACTCCAATATCACACGACAATAAGGTTGGATCGTCGGGTAATCCGCCATGAGAATGGCCATATAATTGCCAAGAGCCGCGGTGGCTGCAATCCCATACACGCATAGCATAATGGCATAGCGCAATCTTTTGCTTGACTCCATTATTTGATTCTGCTGGGATTGTAATTGTAGCCAAATCTTGTGCTGTTTTGAAATACTTTCGCCAATCCAACTTGTTTTTTATTAATTCGTCGTGATTCCCCCAAACAATATGCTTTTCGCCATGAAGGGACATAAGAATGTTATCTAACTTGACTAAATCTTTTTCAAAAGCCACGTCTCCAAGAATATAAACGACATCATTGTTAGTTACTGTGTCATTCCATATTTCAACAAGCTCTTTGTTCATAACATCAGTATTAGCAAAGGGTCTATTGCAATAGCTAATAATATTGTGATGCGAAAAATGCAGATCTGAAGTGAAATAATAGTTCTTATTTTCGTGTTTCATCAAAATGCTCCTACTTGTCCAGTCTGTATTATTACACTTGGCACAAAAAATTGCAATGCTTATGATTATCGAAATGCCAATCAGCTATATTTTTCCTCTATATATTTTTTCCAAGCAGGTACACGATCGTATTGGTGCACTATACAGCATAAATACATCGGCCCACTATTGGCGTATACTAGGTTATCCTTAACCTTTGGCTCGTTTTCTAACAAATATGGTTTAAAATGAGCAAGTTTTGTAGGGTCTGCTACTGTTCCAGCATGGCATGCCCATCCATACTCTTGTTTAGCAAACTTCGTGCACTCGCGAAACGGTTTAGACTGTATAAGAACGTTAAATACTGCTTGATCTACTATTGGTATTGGGCGATTTAATGATGCTTGATAAATGTGGAAAAACATATCTTTCATAAATTCCGCTGTACCACCGAGAACCCCTACATTGTATATGGTGTTATTCTTAAACTTCTCATAAAAATACGGGCCATACGTTTCTAGCAAATTTTGATTTCCCCAAGGTTCATGACAGTATTGAATGCATTCAGAACCTGTGACCATATCATATTCGCCGAGAAACGTTGATAACCAAGTAACAGGATTGGCTTGAAAATATACATCACGCACATCGGTGGTGATAACATATTTGTATTGGCTAAACCTAGTTTCAAGGTAGTCATACATATGCCCAAATCTATCAACATGAATAGGCAACTTACTAGGCGTGGCTGCAACTAGTTCAATACCATGTTCGCGCAATTGCGTGGCTGTTTCGGTTGCAATCTGGCCAAAAACAATTAAAACTTTATCACCAACAAACCCGCTTTCTTCAAGTGATTTAATCCATGGACAAAGCTGTTTGTATGAATATCCAGAAAATGCGCCTATGATTAAATTCTTTTTGACCATCAAAGTTACTCCTTTAAGGTTATTTGTATTACTTGTATTAGCATGCCCAAGGAAATGAGTCTTTATATATAGATTTCATATGACTATTGCCTTGTTCAAAAAATGTAGCATCAACAGACCCAGAGTTTCCGCCTAGGCGATAGTTTACTGTGTATTTCCCAGTGCCGTTAAATTTAGAAAAATGCTTTGCGATCGTAGAAAGAAATACTCTATCTTGCCCCCATTTCCCATGCCAGGCACTCGATATTTGCAATAATACGTCGCGTTTAATAAAATAAGTATTTGTGTCAACATGATTGACGCCCGTCCATGCCAAGTGTTTACCTAGGCTTTCGCAGTCGTCGTTACATATAAACTTATCATTTTTATATATTTTTCGAAGTGAATAACACCAATCAAGCCCTTGTGTTTCACATGTATTCAAACAGGTTTCTATATGGGTATCATCGAACCAATTGTCCTGATCTAAAAAAGTTACATAGTCATTGTCAACCAGGTGTGGGAATGAACTATAGACTCTATGCCCATAAAATCCAAATTTACCCACATTAACCGGCAAAAAACAAATTTCAAAATTCGGCATGCCATAGAATTGAGAAGTGAGTTCTATAGTTTGCTTTCTATACTCTTTGCCGTCACAAACTACATAGCACATAGTTTGAACTGTTTGAGATAATACACTCTTTATAGCGTCTACTACATCTGGTGCTCCAGTTGTAGGAATTATTGCAACCGCCCTGCAGGATTGCACGTTATTTGCTCCCAGTTATTCTGACCGTAAATTCATAAATTTCGTCTAACTCTTTGCTTGTTAGAAAAAAGGTGAAATGAGTAGCCTTTGATATTTCACAACTTTTGGCACCGTATGATGCTATTAATTTCCTAACTTTAGGGTCTTCCCAATCTGTAACATCGTCGAGCTCAGGAATATCAACTTCATATAATGTTCCTAAACTTTTTACAAATTCTTCGTCGGTTTCATATTCTTTTGAGGCTTTATAATATATTTTCATAGTTTCACTCAACGTAGTTAGCCGCAATCAACGAGCGGCGAGTATACCGCATCAAATACATTTTGAGGGTGTTTGAACACCCCATATTCCCTACTTGGTATTTAGTATATTCATATAACACTCAAACCCTCATCAATTTAAATGTAATGGAAAATTATAGAAGTTTCAACCTAGCGAACGTAATGTGGTGCTCAATATCAGGAGAAGCTCCATTGACAATTAACTCTCCGTTTAAATTGAAATATGCTGTAACTCCATTTGCATAATATATTTGCGCTGTGGCGTTAATTATGCATTCGCCGCATATTAACATTTGCTCATTAAGAATTGCATTGCCAGTTACCCACGCATCATCGCACACTTGCGCATAGTCATATACCAGTGCATTCTTATATACACACCCTCTACCAAATACTTTTGCCTCGCCATATAGTTGCGCGTCACCATATACTTGGGCATCACTATATACATATGCGTCACCATATACTTGGGCATTACCATATACATATGCGTCACCATATACTTGGGCATTACCATATACTCGGGCATTGTCAAATACTTCTGTGATGTTATATATTTGTGCATTGTCAAATATATGCGCATTGCCATATAACTGCACATTCCCATATACTTGGGCATTACCATATACTTTTGCGCTTTCGAAGGCTAGTGCGTCGCCCCCGATCCAGCAATCGCCCTCTTGGCTTAAATTATTTTCGTTTTCAACATATCCGCCAAGATCACCTGCTTTGATGTTGTATTTTGTGATATCTCGCAATGCCCTGATACGAAACAAATTAGGGTTTTCTGGATGTTGAATGTCGGTGATTTCGAATTTGAGAGTCATGACAGTTTCAATCTGGCTAAAGTTTCGTGGTAATTAGGGGTTGCCGTTCCTTTAATAAGTAGATTTTCTCCTTTATCGAAATACGCAGTGACCCCATCAACATAATATATTTGATCCGTGGCTAAAACTGTGCACTTCCCCAAGACTTTCATTTTCTTATTTATTTCCGCTAAGCCTTCTACATGAGCGTTGCCCGAAACCTTAGCATCTTCATACACCTGAGCATCTCCGTATACACGGGAACCGTTACATACTCGCGCATTACCATATACGGTTGCCCTTTCGAATACTCGCGAATTGCCAGATATGTTTACATTGTCAAATACTCGCGCATTGCCATATACATGCGCATTGCCATATACATGCGCATTGCCGTATACATGGGCCTTTCCATAAATACGAGCATTGCCATATAACTGCACATTCCCATATACTTGCGCATGACCATATACTTTTGCGCTTTCGAAGGCTAGTGCGTCGCCCCCGATCCAGCAATTGCCAGTCTGACTTAAATTTGATCCATATGTGACATACCCGCCAAGATCACCTGCTTTGATGTTGTATTTTGTGATATCTCGCAATGCCCTGATACGAAACAAATTAGGGTTTTCTGGATGTTGAATGTCGGTGATTTCGAATTTGAGAGTCATGATAATTTTAACCTTGCAAGTGTCTTGTGGTATTCAATATCAGGCGGTGATCCGTTAACAATTAACTCCCCGCTGCTATTAAAAAACGCAGTAATCCCAATCTTATTATAATATATTTGTGTAGGCGAGTCAATAAGGTAATTTCCTGATATTTCCATAGTTTCATTAACATGAATTTCACCGCATATTAACGCATCGCCATGCACTTGCGCATCGCCATGTACTTGCGCATTACCATATATTCGTGCGCCAAATACTCGTGCATTGCCATACACCCGAGCATTTTCATATACTCGACCATTACCATATACTCGCGCATTGTCGTATATGCTTGCATCGTCAGATACCACAGCACTACCATATACTTGTGCATTATCAAATACTCGTGCTTTCCCATGTATTATCGATAATTTGTCAACCCAGCAGTCGCCCTCTTGGCTTAAATTTTCTTCATTTTCGATATAACCACCAAGATCACCTGCTTTGATACCTATACTTGGAATATCACGTGATGCTCGTATACGATATAAATTTAGTCTAAAATTATGCCACATATCTGTGATTTCGTATTTGAGTGTCATTATAATTTCAACCTCGCTAGCATTTTGTGGTGTTCTATATTAGACAGCACACCGCCGTTAATAACTAACTTTTTATTTTTATTAAAAAATGCAGTAACTCCCTCGGAATAATAGATTTGGTCAGTTGAGGAAATATATGCCCACCCCGATATTTGCATGTTCTCATTGAGAATTGCATTGTTACATACTCGCGCAGCGTCACATACATGCGCGGCGCCGAATACTTGTGCTTCGCCGTATATCCATATATCCCCCGATATTCGCGCATTTTCAAATACACGGGCACTATTATGTATAGACACTTCCCCCGTTATATTTGCATCCCCATATACTTGCGCATTATCAAATACTCGTCCATTGCCAAACACTTGCGCATTGCCAAACACTTGCGCATTGCCAAATGTTCTGACTTTTCCATGCACTTTTGCATTACCATATACCCGAGCATCAGCAAATATATATGCCCTGCCAAATACCCGAGCGTTACCATATATTTGTGCATTATCAAACACTAGTGCCGCGCCACATACTTGGGCCTCACCATATATTTGTGCATTATCAAACACTAGTGCCGCGCCACATACTTGGGCCTCACCATATACCCACCCAGTATTATGCACTTGTGCGTTGTCATATATTTTCGCATTGCCAAATATATGCGCATTTCCAAATATACGCGCATTGCCATATACTCGCGCATCATCGCTAATCCAACAATCGCCTTCCTGGCTTAAAGTTGACTCTTTTTCGATATACCCACCGAGATCGCCCGCTTTAACTCCGATACTCAGAATATCGCGCACTGCGCGAATTCTAAATAATTTAGGATTTTCTGGATGCGGAATGCCTGTAATTTCGTATTTGAGTGTCATAGCTCGGTAACCATAATAATTATATAAGGCAAGTATACACTAATTTTGAATTGTAGTCAATATAATTTACGATAGTTTCAACCTTGCAAGAGTTTTATGATGTTCAATATCAGGTGTATTCCTACTAACATACAAGATGCTATGGTTATCAAAGTATGCAGTAATACCGTCGGCATAATATATTTGATCCGTTGACTTAATATAACACTCCGCCAATATTTCCATATTTTTATCAATAATTGTATCCCCTAATATATGCGCACAACCAAATACTTTCGCGTTATCACGCACAACTGCATTGCCATTTATCCATGCATCCCCAAATACTTTAGCTTTACCAAGTACTTGGGCGTTGTTAAATACATGGGCGTGGCCAAATACTTGCGCTTTGGACATCACCTGAGCGTTACCAAATATATGCACATCACCAAACACTGATGCACGGTCGTATACCCGTGCATTTCCAGATACTCTCACATCATCGTATACTCGCGCATTGCCATATACTTGTGCACTAGTATGTATTTGGGCATTGCCGTATACTTTCGCCTTTTCAAATACTCGGGCTTCACCAGATATCCATATATTTCCTGATACTTGTGCGTGGTCGTATATCTGCGCCTCGCCCGATACATGCGCCTCGCCTGATACTCGCGCATTGCCATATACTCGCGCATCCTGGCTAATCCAACAACTGCCAGTTTGACTTAAATTTCCCAGATGCTCAATATATCCTCCAAACTCACTTGTGATAAGCAACCCCGGAATTTTTCTTAATGCTCGAATCCGAAATAATTTCGGGTTATCCGGATGTTGAATATTAGTAATTTCGTATTTGGGTTTCATAATAGTTTTAACCTGGCTAGCGTTTCATGGTATGTGATATCCGCCGATATTCCTCCAATAACTGTTAGGTTCCCACAATTATCAAAATACGCAGTAACTCCATCAACATAGTATATTTGATTATTCGAGTTAATATGGCACTCACCCGATAATGTTATATTTTTGTCAAGTAATATATTACCTGACACCCATGCGTGTTCAAAGACCTTTGCGTTGCCCGACACCCAAGCATCAGAAAGTATACCTGCATCGCCAAATACTCGGGCATAACCAAATATTTGAGCATTATCTAATACCCGAGCATTTTCATATACTTGAGCATTATCGGATACTCGAGCATTACCATACACACAAGCATCATCCCCAATCCAACAGTCACCATCTTGACTCAAATTTACTTCATGTTCAATATATCCGCCAAGATCACCTGCGTTAACATTGAATTGAATAATATCGCGCAATGCTCGAATCCGAAATAATTTCGGGTTAACCAGATGTTGGATATCAGTGATTTCGTATTTAAGTTTCATTATAATTTCAACCTTGCAAGAGTTTTATGATGTTCGATATCAGCTGTGGGACCATTAACATGCAACTTACCGTCTTTGTCAAGATGTGCCGTGACTCCATCGACGTAATAGATGTGTCTAGGGGAAGATATATAACATGCGCTGTGTAGTTCCATGTTTTGATTAATGCAGACATCGTTAGCCACTTGAGCATAGCTACTTACACGCGCATTACCAAATATACGCGCATTACCATAGACCCACGCATTACCAAAAACTAAGGTACTCCCATATACATGCGCGTTATTAAATATTCGCGCATCGCCAAATACCTGAGAATCTTCATACACTTTCGTATTACCGAATACACACGCATTGCCAAATATATGCGCATTGCCAAATACCCGAGAATGCTCAAATACATGCGCATTGCCAAATATTTGTGTATTGCCAGATACTCGGGCATTACCAAATACTCTTGCATTTTCGTATACTAGGGCAGCGTCCTCAATCCAACAATCGCCTTCTTGACTTAAATTTCCTTCGCGTTGGATATACCCACCAAAATCTCCTGCTTTGACATGAGAATTTGGAATATCCCGTAATGCGCGTATACGAAATAAGTTCGGGTTATCTTCGTGTGGGATATTTGTAATTTCGTATTTGAGCGTCATGATAGTTTCAATCTAGCAAGTGTTTTATGGTGTTCAATGTCTGCCGACTCTCCGTTAACAACTAAATTGCGGTCTATATCAAAATATGCAGTGATTCCGCCACTATAATAGATTTGGTTTGATGCCCCGAGATATGCAGCCCCCGATATATCCATTTTTTTATTAATTTTCACTTTGTAATTAACTATAACCGACCCATGAATTTTTGCATTACCTGAAATTTTCGCATTATCGTGAATTTGTGCATCTTCGTATATCTGAGCATTACCCAATACCTGCCCACCAGTGATTTGTGCATTTCCATATACTCGCGCCTTACCATATACTCGCGCCGTCATGAATACCAGAGATTCACCAAAGACATGAGCTTTGCCACGTATTTGGCTTTGATGGAAAACTCTTGATGAGTCATACACGATTGCGTCATCTGTTACCGTTGCATTATGGAAAACACATGCATCACCGGTCACCGTGGCAGACCCGCACACAACGGCATTGCCATACACTCGCGCATTGCCATATACTTGGGCATTACCAAATATTTGAGCATTATCAAACACCCTAGCATTGCCGCATACCAGAGCATTGCCATATACTTTTGGTTTTAGCACGGGATCAAGATCACCTATATTACGACCTAGTTCTCCTGATACCCGCGCAGTGTCTCCGATCCAGCAATCACCGTCTTGACTTAAATTATCCTCGCATTCAATGAATCCACCAAGATCGCCTGCTTTAACATTGAATGGAGGAATATCCCGCAATGCTCGTATACGAAATAAGTTCGAATAATCGCGATGCTGTATATTAGTGATTTCGTATTTAAGAGGCATGTTCATGATTCCGCATTAAAGGTATAAGTTAATTCTAACTATACACTTGGCTTGCATAGATGTCAATATATATATAATTACGATAGTTTCAATCTGGCTAGCGTTTTGTGCTGTTCAATATCAAGGGACGTGCCCATAATAATTAACTCCAACTTTGAATTAAAGTATGCAGTGATGCCTTCAGAATAATAGATTTGGCGTGATGAGCTAATACATACACCCCCTGATATATTCATGTTCTCATCTAGGACTATAGTTTCAGTTCCAACTATATGCGTATTACCCGATATCCTAACTTTCCCTAATATGTGGGCGTACCCACATATATGCGGGGTACCATAAATTTGGGCGTTACCATATATTTGAGCATAGCCATATATTTGCGGAGTTCCTGTTACTCTAGCATTTTCAAATACCTGCGCGTTACCTGTCACAACCGCAAACCCTGATACTTCACTAGTGCCATATATACATGCGTAGTCCGAAACGCATGCATACCCTGATACGCATGTATCTCCAAACAGTTGCGCATTACCTAATACTCGTGCATTGCCAAATACTCGTGCATTGCCAAATACTCGTGCCCTCCAACCTTCCCAACCGGCTGGATGTTGCATATTTGCTTTAACAGTATTATATGAATAATCGCATCCAATCCAACAATCGCCCTCTTGACTTAAATTTCCTTCATGCTCGATATAGCCGCCAAGATCTCCTGCTTTGATCCACATGCTTGGAATGTCTCGTGCTGCACGAATTTGAAATAATTTCGAATTATCTGGATGTTGAGTGTCTGTTATTTCATATTTGCGTTTCATGATAGTTTCAACCTTGCTAACATTTTGTGGTGTTCGATGTTATCTATCCACCCTTCGGTAACAACTAACCCATCGGTTGTATTGAGGCATGCAGTGAAACCATCAATATAATATATTTGATCAATTGATGAAACATGAGCATCCCCTGATATTTTCATGTTTTCATTAATACTAGCGTTTCCAAATATCATGGCATTACCAAATATCATGGCATTACCAAATACTCGCGCATTTTCAGACACTAGTGCTCGGCCGTATATATGTGCGTCGCCGAATACTTGTGCGGCATTAATTATAATTGCACCACCATATACTTGTGCATTTTCAAATACTCGTACATTGGTGGTTATATGTGCATTATCATATATCCTTGCTAAATCATACACCAATGCGTCGCGATCAATCCAGCAATCGCCTTCTTGACTTAAATTTCCTTCATGCTCGATATATCCGCCAAGATCTCCTGCATTAACTATAGCGAGCGGAATATCACGCAATGCACGAATTTGAAATAATTTCGGATTATCTGGATGTTGAATATCTGTTATTTCATATTTGAGTTTCATAATAATTTCAACCTGGCTAGCGTTTCATGATGTTCAATGCCAGGCGTAAACCCGTTGACTGTTAACTCTCCGTTTAAATTGAAATATGCAGTGACGCCATCAACGTAGTATATTTGATCTAGTGATTTAATAACGCCACCTCCTGTTATTTCCATATTCTCATTGAGAATTATGTTACCTAATATCCATGCATTACCTGATACTCGCGCATTATTACATACTTGAACATCACCCGATACTTGAGAATCACCTGATACTCGCGCATTGTCTGTTACATGCACATTGCCCAATACACATGCCTGCCCGAATATTCGTGCATTGTTGTATACTCGCGCATTGTTACATACTTGAGCATTACCAAATACTCGCGCATTACCAAATACTCGCGCATTACCAAATACTCGCGCATTACCAAATACACATGCATGTCCTGATATTCGCGCAGTGCCTGTTACATGCACATTACCATATACACAAGCATCCCCATTAATCCAGCAATCTTCCTCATGACTTAAATTATGTTCATATTGAACATACCCACCAAGATAACCCACTTTGACCTTAACCCTTGGATTATCGCGCAATGCCCTGATCCGAAATAATTTCGGATTTCTTGGATGTTGAATATCTGTAATTTCGTATTTGAGAGTCATGATAGTTTCAACCTCGCTAGCATTTTGTGGTGCTCAATATCCATGTTAAAGGGTGTACCATTAATGACCAGAGTAGATTTATTGAAGTCGAGTATGATCGTAACTCCATCTGAATAATATAGTTGTTTGTTTGAGTTAATGCTTGTCCAACCTGATAGTTGCATGAATTCATTAATTTCTACCTCGCCCAACACTCGTGCACTATCAAATACTCGTGCATTACCAAATACTTTCGCACCCCCAAATACATGCGCACCACCATATACATGAGCATTGCCAAATACTTGCGCATCGCCTCGCATGTAGGCATTGTCATACACCCTCGCGTTATCAAACACTTTTACGTTAACATGTAACGTCGCATTGCCATATACTTGGGCACTCCCACCAACCCAGCAATCGCCATAGTGGCTTAAATTTCCCTCATGCTCGATATATCCGCCAAGATCACCTGCGTTGACATTGAATCGAGGAATATCGCGCAATGCCCTGATCCGAAATAATTTAGGGTTTTCTGGATGTTGAATATCGGTGATTTCGTATTTGAGTTTCATAATGTATTCAATCTGACTCATAACAGCTTCAACCTTGCTAACATTTTGTGGTGTTCGATATCAGGTGAAGTACCGTTAATGACCATATTGTCTCCATAGAAAAATATTGTAACTCCGCAGGAGTAATATATTTGGTCCATTTCACGGATATACGAAAATCCAGTTATTTCCATGTTCTCATTAATCAACGCACTTTCTCCTACCCATGCATCACCGTATACCCTTGCATTATCAAACACTTGTGCATTGCCAAATATTTGTGTATTGCCAGATACTCGGGCATTACCAAATACTCTTGCATTTTCGTATACTAGGGCAGCGTCCTCAATCCAACAATCACCTTCTTGGCTTAGATTTCCTTCATGCTCAACGTAGCCGCCAACATCGCCTTTTTTGACATTAAATCTTGGAATATCACGCAGCGCCCGAATCTGAAATAAGTTCGTGCTATCAGGATTTTGAATGGTAGTAATTTTGTATTTGAGAGTCATAGCAGTTTCAACCTAGCAAGAGTTTTGTGGTGTTCTATATTAGAAGAACATCCATTGACGATTAACTCTTGATTTAAATAAAAATATGCCGTAACTCCATCGGCATAATATATTTGATCAGATGAGTTAATTCTACCATTTTCTGTTATTATCATATTTTTATTAATGATTGCATCACCGTATACCCTTGCATTATCAAACACTTGTGCATTGCCAAATACTTGAGCATTACCGCATACATGCGCATAACCTGATACCCGCGCATTACCATATATCCATGCATTGTCGTATATACGAGCAATGCCGTATGCGCGAGCATTACCAAATACTCGAGCATTTTCGGTTACTAGCGCACTATCGTATATTTGCGTTTCGCCGAATACATGTGCATTACCAAATACTCGAGCACGATCGTATATTCGAGCACGGTCGTATATTTGCGCTTCGCCGAATACATGCGCATTACCTGATATCTGTGCGTTTTCAAACACCTGAACATTACCACCAATCCAGCAATCGCCCTCATGACTTAAATTATTCTCGTTTTCGACCCACCCACCGAGCTCACCTTTCTTGATATCGGAATTTGGTATATCACGCAATGCTCTGATCCGAAATAATTTTGGATTATCTGGATGCTGAATGTCTATGATATTGTATTTGAGAGTCATGGTAATTTTAACCTGGCAAGAGTTTTATGGTATTCTAAATTAGAGTTAAATGGAATACCGTTAATGATCATATCTTTGTTGTTGGAGATTAATATAATAGTAACCCCGTCTGCATAGTATATTCCATTAAGTGACGTAATATTTCCCCACACTGATAGTTTCATGAATTTATTAATTACTACGTCACCCGACACCCATGTATTAAAAAATATTTGAGCGTTATCACGCACTTGTGCATTGTCAAATACTTTAGCTCTATCATATATGCTGGCATTATCATATACTTGTGCATTGCCAAATATTCGTGCGTGTTTAAATACCCGAGCGTTGCCAAATATGTGCGCACGGTGAAATACATGCGCACCGTCATATACTTGCGCATCCCCACCAACCCAGCTATCGCCTTCTTGACTTAAATTCCATTCACTTTCAATATACCCACCAAGATCACCTGCGTTGACTCCGAGACTCGGAATATCGATTAGTGCACGAATCCTAAATAAGGTCGGATTATTAGGGTGTTGAATATCTGTAATTTCGTATTTGTGGGTCATATCCCGTGTCTACTATGATAAGCATACAGGATAAGTATACACTTATTTTAGATATGTATCAAGTATATTATGATAGTTTCAACCTGGCTAACATTTTATGCTGTTCGATATCAGAGTTAGATGCGGAGCAGTTAATGGCTATAGTTTTTCCGAGTAAAAATGCAGTAACTCCATCAGCATAATATAGTTGTTTATTGGAATTAATGCTTACCCACTCTGACACTTGCATAAAATCATAAATTTCCACATCATCCGACACCCATGCATCACCCGATACTTGCGCATTACCAAATATATGAACATTACCAAATATACGTGGCTTTTTGTAAACTTGTGCGTTGTCATATATGTGAGCATTGCCAAATACCATTGCTTGATCGTGTACTTTCGCGTTGTCATATATGTGAGCATTTTCAAATACTCGTGCTTTGCCATATACAAACGCATTACCAAACACATGCGTAACATCCGGCATCGATGAGTTACCAAATCTATTACTAAATACCTGCGCATTTTCGAATACCCAGGCGTTATTATACACTTGCCCACTGCCATGTACTGTAGCATCCCCACCAATCCAGCAATCACCTTCTTGACTTAAATTCCATTCACTTTCAATATACCCACCGAGATCCCTGCTTTGACATTGTATCTTAAAATACCCCCGCAATGCACAAATCCGGTACAAGCCCTCTCTGTGTGAATGTTGAATGCCTGTGATTTCGTATTTGAGAGTCATGATAGTTTCAACCTCGCTAGCATTTTATGCTGTTC
>JAEHJW020000375.1_pt1 | contig 36577 bp, 61 predicted proteins | sample 9271431 | NCBI WGS metagenome assembly JAEHJW02 | reverse complement strand
CATCGTTTTGACGTTGGTCTTGAGGCCGCTGGCCGCGCCGCTGGTCATCGTGAGGATGCCCTGCGCGAAGAAGTCGCCGAACAGCGGGGGCGAGCCGCCCTGCGCGCCGGTGCCGTTGTCCGTCCAGCTTGTGCCGGAGACGGTCGCCAGCAGCTGTTGCGCAGTGTTGCCGTAGACGTTGTAGGCTGTCGCACCCGCCACGGGCGCCCAAGACAGCGTGATCTCGCCGCCCCCGGTCGGCGGGTTGTTGGGCTGCACGACCGCGGTCGTAATGGGGCTTGTGGAGCTTTCCTGGCCGCCGACGATGGCCGACACCGAGTAGTGGTAGGTGCCGGGCGCGAGGTACTGGCCCGCGATGTTCTGCGTTACCGACGCGGTGGGCGCAGCCGGCGTGTTCGGCGTCCCCGCCGATCCGTAGCCGGGAATGCTGACCGTCCAGGCCATGCTGTTGCTCATGGCCGTGATCGTCCCGGAATAGGAGTAGGGCGTCAGGTCAAGCTGGCATCCCCACACGCCTTGCGGGTCCGTGGTCGATCCCAGCGTGTGGCGGCAGGTCGGCGTGATGTGCACGCCTAGGGGGCGCTGGAGTACCCACAGCGCGGACTGCGCCTCGGCCTGGAATCCATCGGCCGTCGAGGTGACGGTTCCCAGCATCCCTGAGAACAGCCACAGGATGCCGTAGCCGGGGTTTTTCCAGGACATCGCGCCGATCTTGATTTGCGCGTTGTCGTACAGACCCGAGAGGATGTCGGACTCCTGCAAGACCGGCAACCACGCGGCGCGAGCCTGCACGGTGCCCACGGCCGCGTTGTTGGTGATGGTCAGCTTGATCCCGGACAGCCCCGGCGCGGGTGTGTACACCTCGGCCCCATAGGTGAGCGGTGCGTCGTGGTCCGTGTAGGCCAGCATCGTGCCGTCCGCGCGCGTGACCAGCATGGCCGTGCAGACGACGCCGGCGGCGATGTCGGCGGCGAGCTGCGTGCTGATGTTCTTCACTCGAACACCTCCACCATCTTGATCGCGTCGACTGCGAGCGGCGCTTGCGATGGATTCACGGCGTTCTGGAGCGCCCAGCCGGCCGACATGTCGAAGCGCGCCGCCAAGCTGTAAGAGCCGGTCAGCGTGACGTTCGTGCCGTACAGGGGCGCCGAGCCTTCGGGGAAGGTCAGCGTGGGCTGTCCGTTGACAACCGACAGCGCGCCGTTGCTCGGGCTGACCGTGAGACCGTCGAGGTGAAACAGCGGGTGGCTCAAGCCATCGAGGCTGATGAGCACGGGATAGGCCAGCGTCCCCGTGCTGTTCGCTGCGGGAACAGGAGCGCCAGGGATTGCGCTGCCGCTGTCGGTGAACGAGGTGCTGCCAGTCGATCCGAGAAACCCCAGCGTGCCGCTGCGGCCATAGACCTTGTACGCCGCCGCGCCCGGCACGGCCGTCCAGGTGATGGTGACACCCCCGGTCGCCGAAAGCGTGTAGCTCGCCGTCGCGCTGGCAAGCGTCTCGCCCTGGGCATTCGTGGCCGTCACCGCATAGGTGTAGGTGCCGGCGGCCAGCGTGCCCGATGCCGCTGCCGTGCTCGGCGCTGCCGGCGCGCTGATCTGCGTGCCCGCGCCCAGCGAAAAGGCATTCAGCGGCGCAGCCTGCGGGTCCTGGTACAGGAAGCTCTGGAGGTTGCCGCCCATGGAATAGTAGAAATCCAGCAGCGTCACCGCGTCTTGGTAGACGAGGTTCCGGGCAGGAATGGTCCAGGTCCGGCGCGGGTAGCCGAAGCGAAGCGTGCGGTACTCGAAACCTCCATTGCGCACCACGGAGACGGGGAGCTCGGGCTGTACTTTGATGCCGCGAAACTTGCTACCAAAAGCCAGTGTCGGAAAGGATTGCCCGGAGAATGCCATCAGTACGCTCCGAGGTTAAGGTTTTGGTTCGTGCCGCCCAGCATCTGGGCAAGCTCTCGCTTGACGCCATCCATGGCGCCCAGCACGCTCTGACTATCCATAGCGCTGATATTGATATTGAACTGGTGGCCGCCAACGGCGCCCGACCGAATCATATCAGCAGCGCCTTGCGGAACAATCATCTCGCCGCGGTGGATTTGTGCAACCATATCATGGGGCACATTGTCGATGCCGCTGGCAAAGCTCATTCCGAACTTGGACAGCCAACCGCCGATACTAGCCCAAAAGCCCCCGCCGGCCGTAGCAGACGAAGTTCCAGCGGCCATCGCGGCAGCAGCAGCCGGAAGGGCAGCCGTTTTGGTTCCACCGCCAAACAGGTTGCTGAACCAAGAGCCAACGTGACCCATCAGCGCGCTGCTTGAAGTCACGGCGCGCAGGGCATTCCCGCCGCCGGTCCCAGGCTGAAACAGCCCCTTGACCAGCCCTTGCGCCAAATCTTGCGAGATAGTTTTGTTCATGCCGTTCAAAATCTCGGCAATGAAATCATGCCCCATCTGGCGCCAAGTCAAGCGACCCTTCATAATCTGGCTGAACAGGTTGCTGAACGCTCCTTCGATGGTATTGCTTACCTTTTGCTGGAATGCGGTCAGCTGCGTGCCAAGCGCTTTCAGCGACGCGATCGTTCCATCGATGGCCGTCGTAGACTGGTGAAGCTGCCGCTCGAGCGCTCGCACGCGTTCTGCGGAAGCCAGCAGGCCGTTCGGACCGGACACCGCTGCATGCTGGTCAGCCAGCGTTTTCCGCTGAGCCTGATCTTTTGTCAGAACGCCAGCCGTCACCAAAGCGGCGTTCAGTTTTTCTTTGTCGTGCAGCCCGGTTTGTTGGTCGCTAAGGTTTTTCTTGGCCTCTTTCAGCTTGGCCTGAAGTTCCATCTTGACGCCCATAGCTTCCGCTTGAGGAGCCAGAGCACGCAAAGAAGGATCACCGCTGGACGCGAGTTGCGAGCGCACCTGTTCCCAGTGCTGCCGGATTTGCGCCGGAGTCGCTCCCTTGCGCTGGGCAGCAGCCAGCGCTCGGGATGCTTTCAGCGGACCCGCTTCTTGTTGCTTGTACATCTTGTTGGCTTCCAGCCCTGCGCGGTGCATATCCTGCACCCACCAACCTTGCGCAAGCTCAGCCACCGTTTTCTTGCCTTTCTCGGGCACAGCGCCAAGGTCGGCCATATTGCCGCCGGGAATGTGTGCGGCTGCTGCGCGGGCTGCCAACTGCTTTGCCACCGCGTCCTCGGGGGGCTTGCCGGCAAGCCATTTAGCGGTCCAATCGTTAATCTTATTGATCTCGGTTTTGTTCCCGCGCACCGAGTTGTAGTAGGCAATTTCGTCTTGATAGATTTTATCGCCGCTAGCCATGCTTGCTTGAATAGAAGCAGCACGCAGATTTGCACCAAGTCGCTGGCTGTCCGCAAACCTTTGAAGTCCGGACAGCCCAAGCGACTTCGAAGTTTTCTCCACTTTGTTCCAAAAGTGGGACGCCATGTTATTCATGCCAACTTCGACGAAGGTAAAGAAGTGCTCAAATTGCTGCGTCGCCTCCAAGAGCGAAATTGCAATGTAATGGTTCAGCGTAACGCCAAAAATTTTGACATTCTGGCCGGCTTCATAAAACAAGAAAGCGCCGGCGAGGACCGTGGCAAACGAAGCAACCATTTCAATAGTTGCGCCGAACCACCCTGCAAGGGCCAGCCGGAGGCCGGTGAATACTGCGCGCACTGCGTTGGCGAACCACTTAAAAACTCCCAGCGCCCCGCGCAGGACGCCGGTCAGCGACGTTCCCATCAAGCGCAGGAATACCGAAATCGCCAGCGTGGCGCTCGTAAAAGCAGTTCCGATCGACGCCAGGGCTGCAACCACCGGATGCGACCCCGCGAAGTCGTTGAGAAGGTTGACCAAATGGGTCATCCACTTTACCACTTTGGTCAGCGCCGGCAAGAAAATCATGCCCAACGTCTGCCCGAAGCTGCGGGTCGCGTTGCCCAACGCGTGAACTTGCGTTACCCACAGCTGGTCTTGTTTAGCGGCTGCCTGCGCAGCGGTGGCGGCTTGCCGCGCCTGCAAGACCTGTGCTTCGATGGCAGCCAGCGTTCCCGGACTGGCGAGCATCGCCAAAGCGGACGCCGTCGATTGGCCGCCGAGTCCGCTCTTGGTAAAGAACGAAGTCAAATTGGCGACGGCATAGCTCATTTCCGTCGGATTGGTCAAATCTTTTTGCGAACCCGACTTGTAGCCAAACCGCTTCCAGTGCTGCTGGGTATACGCCAGCATCCGCGGCAAGATTTCGGTCAGTGCATACTTTACCGGATTCTGCGCGGCGAAACTGGAGTTTTTCAGCGATCCAGGGTTTAACCACGCCATCGTGGTAGAACTACCATACTTGTGGATGTCTCCTACTTTGATCAAGCCAAGCTGGGCCATCAGATCGGCAATGCCGCGGATGACTTTGCCGCCGGTCGACATAGAAAAGATGGCATTTACCAAGGTCGCGGCCTTGGTGTTCCCGCCGATCCCGCCGCCGCCGGCTGCCTTAAATTCTTCCTGCAACGCCAAGTAACGCCGGAAAGCGTCCGACGTCATGTTTGCAGATACCCCGCGAGTCATGTTGCGGAGGCCAGTTTCAATGCTTCGCACATCCAGCTTGCCGTGCGATGCTTCGATTGCTTGCGTCAGGTCGCGAGCAATCCAACTGGCTTTGTTGATGTTTTCAGCGCCTCCCATCGCTTCCACAACGCCGCCGAGATTCTGGATGCGGTTGCCCAGGGACGAGGTGTCCCCAAACATTGCCATCACCCGCGCCACTTGCAAGAATTTTGGAAGCATGCGGGCGCGCATGGCCTGCATGTACATCGAGTCGCCGGGGAGCGCCGGCAAGAGAGCGCCTTCCGCTTGGAGTACTTCGCGAGTGCTGAAGTACGGCTGCTGGCGCGAGATAACGCGAGCCTCGTTCTCGATGCGTCGCCGCTCACCGGGCGGCAGGTTGCGAACCGAAATTTCGGCCTGCGTTTCTTGGTATTTGCCGGCTTCATGGATCGCGCCTTTGATGCCGCGATCAATTTTCATCGCGCCCCACAGTACCGCCAGGGCCTTGAAAGCACCAATGGACTTTTCGGCTTCCTTGCGCGATGCAGCGAGGCCTTCGGTCATCGACAGAACGCCCACATTCATCAGCTGGGACGCACGAGCAGTCTCGAGCTGGGACGCCATCACTTCTTTGAAGGCGGTTGCCGCCTCGCGAGCATTGACGGCGACCTGGGCCAGTGCTACCGAAGCATTCTCCAGCCCGACATCGACGCCCTTGGCGTTGTCAGTGACGCCGGCAAGAGCGCGCCCATACGCACGAAGCGACCTAGCCGCTTCAGCAAGCTGCGTATTCTGCTCCGTGATTTCTTTCAGCGCGTTGCCGAGCTGCGTGAACGCAGACGTGGCTTCACTGGCCGCTTTCGGAGCAGCAGAGAGCTGTTCCAAAAACGCCTTGAGCTTGGGGGACGCGCGGTCCACCAAGCTCAGGGTCATCTGAAGATTCATCGATGAGGCCACTACCGCTTCTCCAAAAACTTGCGAAATTCGCTGCCATCCGCCCAAACAGCTGAGCGAATGGCAACGGCGTGCGCGGCCTGCTCGTCCCGCAGCGCGGCCTCACCTCCGCGCAGGAACACCTTGATCTGTGCTAGGGTGTATCCTTGGATGGCATCCCAGGTGTGCCCGTATCGGATGAGCTTTCCGATGAGGTCTCCGTAATCGAACTTTTCGCGCGAGGGAAAAGAGCCTCCAGGTGCGGGCGCACCTTCTGCTCGAAAAAATCCCGATTCACCTCCACCAGCGCTGCCAGGATATCGATCCCGGCGCCTGGGTCAAGGGTGTCAAACCATTCCCGCGGTTTGCCGGTGGCGAGCATCATCAGTTCGATGACACGCTCGCCTCCGGCAGACGCAAGCCCGATAAGGTCGCCTGCTTCGACGAACGGCAAGAGACCCGCAACTTTTTCCAAAGCAACGGGCCACTTGCCGAACGGGAACGGCTTGATGGTCATGGTTTCGCCGTCCGCGAGGACTTCTTTCCCCGCGAACAGCGCTTTCAGGTCTGCGCTCATGTACTACTCCATCGAAAAGTTACGCCTTCTCGATGGAATAATACTGGGAAAGCCCAGCCGTGGTAACCGTCGGGTCGATCAGGATCATACCGCCGAGCTCGAACGTGGACTCCTTGCGTCCCAGCAGATCGAGCATCTTGCTGATGTCCAGGGACACGCGGTTGAGCGTGACTTTCACTGCCTGGAAGCTGCCGGCGCCGTCCGGGTTGGCAACGTTCAGCCCTTCAAACACGAGGCACACCTCCTGCGGCGAAGCGGTCAGCGCTTGCACGGTGCCGTTGTTCGCAGCCCAGGTGTAGTTCGCAGTGCCGGATGCGCCTGCGGAACCCGACGGCACCAGCGTGGAGCTGGTGAGCACATCGATTCCGCCGAACTTGCTGTCCAGATTGTAGTCGGTACCCACCACCGCAGGGGACGCGCCAACCGTCAGCGTCAGTGCGCTGACGCCGAGGTTCTTCAGGTAGGACCGCTCGCCTTGGTACAGCTGGACCACTTCGCCCGTCACGGTGCCGCCGGAAGCCGCGCCGGACCAGGAACCGTACACGGCTTTCTGGATGTTCGCCATCGCCCACTGCGTGACGGTCATCTTCATGTTGATCGGGATGGCAACCGACGCGTGCAGCGCGGTGCCCCCGTAGCCGGTGATGTTCTCCTCCACATCCACGAACTTCTGCGCGTGGTCGATCTGGAGGTCCGAAACATCTCCGAAGGCGGTGAAGCCCGTCAGGATGCCGCCCGCGGTCTGGCGCAACGCCCAGCGAACTTTCCCCTGGCCGATGAAATACGTGGAATCGGTGGCAGCAGCCATGATTTCTTTCTCCTGTTAAATCGAGTCGACGGAAAAAATAAGGCGATACCCCATCCGGTCCGTATTGATAAGAACCAGATGCGATGCCTGGAACTGCCAGCGTTTGCCGGTTGACGCAGTCTGCCCGTGGATTGCTTGCTTTACAGCTTCCAAGAGCGGAAGTTGGGTCGCCAGAAGATCCGCCTGTCCCTTGTACGGAATATAAAGCATAACCCAAAACGTAAGCACCCCGTTTCCAAGCACAGAGGGTTGCCCAACGCGCTCGTCTTCAAGGGTCTCTTCGCCGGCAAACAAAATCCAGGCTGCCGGCAGCTTGACTAAAGCGTCGCCGGGGTCCGGAAGCGCGCCTCCAACGGCAAGACCGGTAGTCTGGGCAAGCGCCGGAATACCTGTCAAATAACCGAAAAGGTCACTCGTCGCTTGTGCCAGCATAGGTTTCGATCAGCTTCTGGGATTCTTCGATCAGCTTCTGGGATTCTTCTTGCTGCTTTACCAGGTCGCCGCGCAGGGAAGTTTCATACGCGATGAGCCACGCGACGGCATCCGGAGGCAGATCGACGACCGCACCGGCTGGGTAATCGACGCCAGCGTGCGTATGGTTATGCAACAATGTGTGCAGCATTTACCCACTCCGTAATTGCCATCGCAGCGAATTCAACTTCGCGCAAAGACCACCCGATAAACGGGCGGCCGACCAAATAATTCGCGGGGTTGCCTTTTTGCAGTTCTTTCGCGTACTCTGCATTCGAACCGATTGCCACCATTTTCGGTAAAATCCGCGCATGAATGCTGTTCAGCAGATTTCCGGTATCCCACAAGATGCCCTGGCTGATCGTCCCACGCCTGCGCCGGCTGCGAACCGTCATGGGGCGCCAGTCCGTCCACGGGTCGCCATCCGGAGACATTTTGGTCGTTGTGATCCTCAGCTTAATGGCCGTGATCGAATTCTCGGCAATTTCCGCCATAGCCGGGGTCATGTCGGTCAATCGACCGATCATTTCCAGAATAGCCTTTTCAGGCGTGGCAGTGAATTCGACCTTGAACACTATGACACCGGTTTGTAGAGGGAGCAGGCCGCCATCGCACCCAGCGGCGTCCATTCCAGCCAATCTACTTTGTACTGAATACCGAGCTCGTCGGTAATCACATCTGAAGGCTGCACCATGCTGAAGGACGTAACCTTAAGCATGATTTCAATCAGCGGCATTGGCGAGTCTGAATTGGTGCCCGTGGGAAAACCGGCGGGGGCACCGAACCCCTTATCTCGCTTGAATTGGATAGATGCAGGGACCCCGGTGTAAAGCGTCGTTGCCGTGCGAGAGTAGCCATCCGTCGCATTGGAGGTTTCGGTCAACCTGCCAATGGAAACTACCCGCGGAAACATGAAGCTCATCGAAAATCTCGCAAGCGGTATGGATCCAGCATCCGGCGGGTGTCATCGTCAAACAGCGACGGGTTGAACATCGTGACCCCGTAGGTGCCTGCTTTCACAGACTGGGCGTTGACCGGCGTTTCCGGTGCGTTGGTGGCGGCCTCCACCAGATTGGCACACGCCTGCTTGATCTGCACCGGAAGCGCGGTCTGGGTGAACCCAGCTACATAATAGATGTTGACTTCGCTGTAATAAGCCAGCAGAATTCCAGCAGGGACCCAAACGCGCCCGGTGGCGGCGTCCAGGTTGATCGCCCCGACGGAGAAACTTTCCCAAACTGGCGGACCGCCGAACCGCTGAATCGCAGCCAGCAGGTTGAAATCGTTCAGGTTGTATTCGTTCGTGCTGCCGCGTCGGCCATAGCCATAGCGACCACGCCCCGATAGCAGGTTGGCGACCGGATAGCGGGACAGCGTGGTAATCGGGCGCTGCTTCGGCATCGCCCGCGATTCCATGATGAAACGCCCGACCTCGAAAATCGCCCCTGCCGCATGGTTGAATTGGATATTGGCAAAGGTGATGACGTTGCCGTTCGTGGTCAAAACCACGGCGACTTCCGTAATCGCCGGGTTCGCGCTGTCCAGTAGCAGCGCATCCCCTGGCAATAGCCCAGCAGCAAAGCCGGTGACCTGCACCGCCACCGCGGTCCCTGGGGCCACGGCGCCCACACAAGCCAGCGTGCCTGTGGCAGCCGCGCCCAGCATGTACGCAGGCGCCCCATTGCCGTCGACGCCGACGAGCAGCCCCTCGGGGCGCTTCAAGTAGGCATCAATGTTGGCAGAAGCCGCTTGCACTTGGGCCGGCGTCGTAGTCGTCGGCAGCCCAAAGTTCGCGTAATCAGCGGATTGCAGGTACGTGGACATCGTTCAGCAGAAGAATCGGCGAGGCCCGAACGACGCCCTGATCGAGCAAATAACGCCCGAGCTCATTGTCGACCTCGGCGCACCCATACTTGAAAAGCACGGCAAACGTCCGCGGCTTGCCCGCATCATCCAACCACTCTACGCTGCCGCGTGGCTGGACAATGAGGTGCTTCCGCGGACGTTCAGCCGCCTCGGGAAGGTAAACCTTCACGATTAGGCTTGCACGCCGACCACCGAGTGAGCGTAGCTCGCCCCCTTGAAGATGATGGAGTCGAACTTGATGCCCACGAATTGGCCGGACAGGTTGCCGGTCAGCCCCAGTTGGAACAGGCGCGGGTTGGGGTTCCACTGCTTGCCGGACACCACCGGGATCTCGATGTCCTTCTCGGTCAGGATGGCCGCGAAGTAGGTCGAATACCCGGAGACACCGGTGAAGCCGTAGCCGCTTGCGCCGGCAGCGAGCGTCGGCATGTAGACGTCCGGAATCAGCGGCAGCTTGCCGGCCTGGGTCGAGATGGCAGTGCAGGTCACGCCGGGCACCACTTCGACTTCGTCGAGGGTGATGCGGCTGGCCTTGGCTTCCTTGTCGATCAGGTCACCCAGCAGCGGGTTGAGGTAGATGGCGGTGGGCATTACCTCGTAGTTCTCGTTGGACATCATCGTCGCAACCGCGGTCTTCAGGCCGTCGATGATCGACGTCTTCGGAGCCACCGTGAACTGCTGGCTGATCTGGATCAGGCCGCCGACCCACTCGAGCGTGGTGGGCGCCGACAGCGAAGTATCGGTGCCGGCCCACAGCATCTTGCCGCGCTTCACCTCGATGGCCGAGATGATGTCGTCGACGTCCTTGGCGACCACGTACTCGAACTGGCCCTGCTGCTCGGTCACATCTTGGTCGAACAGGCTCAGGTTGGACTGGCCGGTCACCGCCTTGATGAAGGCCGGGCGCTCGACGCGGGTCGGGCCGGTCGCCGTGTTGCTGATGTTGCGCGGGTCGACGGCCGACGCCTGCGCGATGGCGGTCTGCTCGAAGTAGCGGTGCGGATGGCCCGTGGCCGGCACTTGCTGGATGCGCTTCAGCACGGTGCTGGACCGGCGAACGACGTCCATGATCTCCTTCTCGAAAATCGGGACTTCGATCGCGCCGGTGCCGAGGAAGTCGGCCACCGCCTTGAGCGACATGGTTTGGGCTTGGATTTGCGGCATGATGCTGGTTTCCTTTCTCGAAGGTCAGTGGTGGTTTACAGCAGCCCGTCCTTCTGGAGACGCAGCTTCGCGGCCATCGCCTGCGTGCCACGCACGCCGGCGGCTTCCAGCGCCTTGTCGATGGTCTCGACGGCGAGCTTCGCGTCGCCGGACGGGGCCTCGAGTCGGAACTTCGACAGAAACTCGGCCGAAGCGGCGGACAGCGTCCGGCGTTCCGGCTGGGGCGACGCCCCGGCCTGCTTCACAGCGGTCTGCAGAGCGGCGATCTGCTCCTGCACGGCCGACAGCTGCTTCGCGGCAGCTTCGTCCACCACCGGCGCCGAGCTGTGCGAGAACCAGTCATGGTCGCGGTAGATGTGCGGGACCTGGCCTTCGGCCGCTTCTGCGTCCATGCGATCCGCCATCTTGCGCAGGCGAACCACGTGACCGCCCGAAGCGTGCATGCCCACGCCGTCGCGTTCCATCTCGTCGGCCGCATCGCGCAGGGCCTTCGAGTGCTTGGCGACCTTCTTGGTCACCGCACTGGCTTCGAGTTGCTTCTGCTCGGTGGCCGAGACCTTGGTTGCCAGTTCAGCGACCTGGGCCTGGATGGGGGAGAGCGCAGCTTCGAGCAGCTTCTTCATTTCTTCGGGGGTCATTTCCTTGGTTTCCTTCGCAGTGATGGAGGTCGTCTTGTAGGCGGCGTCCTTTTTCTTCAAGACAGCCGCCCCCGTGAAAAAGCAGGAGACGACTTTGACCGTGTGGGCATCGACGTCCTCTACCGAGCACAGGGCTTCGTAGCTGAAACCCAGTTCGCCGGTGGATGCCTTGATGTCCTCGACTTCGTCGGGGAAATCGGCTCCGTAAAAAAACCCGGCGATCTGAATATCGTTTCCGACGACCTCTGCACTTGTGATGATCCCGATTTTATTCTGCGGGTCGTGGCCGTTCAACCCGTACGTCATATCAATTGCCATCCCCAGGAGTGAATCCAGGGCGGCTTCTGCCACAGCCTTCGGCAGAATGACGCGCTTTCCGCCCGAGCCGTCGGGCGGAGCATCAGAGGGCTGATCGACGTGCGTCATCACCCCGCTGAACGGGACCTTGTTGGGATGCCCCTTGACAACGGGCACGTCCAGCGAGGCGGCCTGGAACTGCATGGCCTTCACAGGCTTGTTCCAGGACGACGTGTCGAGGCCGAGTTCCCGCGCCTTGCGCAGAATCCGGCTTCGAGCTTCGGAGCGCTCGGCAGAGGTCAGGCCCTGGGTGCGATCGACCATATCCCAGGCGAGGCGAACATGCTCCTCGTCGGGAATGAGCAACTTCTTCTTGCCCGGGACGGCGTAATCGTCGTCCGTCAAGTCGTCTCGGACTGCCTTGTCGAGCTTCGCCATGATGCCTCCGAATTACGCCAGCGCCGTGATCGCAGCCTGGATCGCGGTCAGGTTCGCGCCGGCGGGCACGTAGGTAGCGAGCCGGGTCAGCTGGAGCTTGATGTCCTCGACCGAGTTGTTGATCGCGGACAGCATGCCTTGGCCGTCTTCGAAGCCGTTGGCGGACTGCACGGCCGACTGCTCGGCCGCCGTCAGCTGCATCGCAGCCAGGGTGGAAAACGTGGTCATGTGCTACTCCTTACAGCGGGTGGTGGGGGAAATTAGCCCTTCGGGATTTGCTGGGCGCGGTACAGGGCATCGCCCAGCGACGTCGCCACGTTCATGTAGAGCCCGTAGGTACGGAAGTCACCGGCCTTCTCGGCGGCCCGCGCCTTCGCGGTGTAGGCGGCGTGCAGCTCGCGAATCAGCTTCTCGCCGGTCGGCGCCGGGGTCGGCGCGCCCAGCTTCACGGTCTGCTCGGGAGTTTCCTTGGAAGCGGTTGCCATGCTCAGTACTCCACCGTGACCTGCGCGGTGCCGGAAGCCACCGCGGTGCCCGACGTCATCGGCGTGAAGTCCACCGTGAAGCCCGTGTTGGTCTTCGAATGGGCGATGCCGACCACGCCGGCTTGGCCGAGGTCGGCCGTCACCACGTAGTTGTTCGGCAGCTTGACGCCGGTGACGGCCACCGAGACCGTCGCGCCGGCAGCGCCGGCAGCGACCGCGAGCTGCGTGATGCCGTGCCCCACGCGGTCGTTCATGGAATGGTCGAAGCCGTCGGGGACCTCGACCGAGTGGATGTAGCGCGACATGCTCGCTCCTTTCAGAAACCGGCCGAAGCCGTGATGGTGGCACCCGTGTTTGCCGTCACGTTGGCACGGATGTATTTGAAGGGGGCGGTCACGACGGCGCCCTGGGAATTGGCGTTCAGGCTGAGCGCCGCGACGATGCCAGACACCCAGTTCGTGCCGTCATTCGAAAACTCGATGGCGACCGTGGCGGTGCCAGCGGCGGTCGTGGCCTGCACCGCGGCCACGCGATCCATCATTCCCACCGCCGGGCCAGGGCCGGTACCAGTGACGCCGACCAGCAGCGGCACGGGATCTTGAAACTTGATCGTCATTTCGGTTGTCCTTGCGGTTCCGCGGAAGGAGAAGGATCTTTTGCGTCATTCGTTCCCCGAGCGATGGCAATCTGCGCATCGGCAAACGTCAGATCCGCCCACTGGTTCTGGAGCGGCTCCATGCCGAGAATCTTGCGTTGCTGATTCGGGGTAATCAGGTTCGTATTGTAATAAGTCTTATAAATCTCCGCAACGGTCTTTTGGTCATCGCGGAATAACTCCGGGTAAACAAGGGCGTAGTCCGTGAGCCCCAGATGCTTGTGCAGCACATTGAACGTGAGATGCGACGCGAAAGCGAAGGCACAGGGCTTGATGGCTTGGTCGAAATCGCGGTCGCGTGCCGTTTCGGAGGTGCTGCGGTTGACATCGCTCTCGACGTTTAGGTTCTGCGCCGACAGATTGAACGCCGCTGCCAGTTCGCGCACCAGCATGTCTTGATACTTCGGGTAGATAGCGTCGTCATTCGCTCCGCGCAGCTTTGCGACCTTGAAGTCGCTCTTGTCCACGGCGCGCGAGCCCAGGATAGGCGTCGTCCCTTGGCCTTCCACCTCATCTCGCCAGAACATACGAGCCGATTCGATTTCCTCTGCCGACCAGCCCTGCGCAATCAGCAGATTCTCCGGCTGGGCGTTGGACGTGACGTTGCCGGCGTAGTCCTGAACCCCCAGCAGCCGTTGGATGTTCTGGTAGGCGACCTCCAGCGGCCCATAGCTATAAGGCGTATCGGTCGTCGGCTGCAACCTGGCGTAGACGAGCTCTTCGTCCTTCAGCTCGATCCCTTCGCGCGACCCCATCAGGCCAATCATTTGAAAGTAGCGCGGAGTCGAACTCCCCGGCTGCCACAAGGGGTTGATCAGGATCGACTGCGCATCGACCGGGAACAGCCAGAGGCGGTCGGTCACCTGGGGTTCGAACGCCGCCGCCCCGCAAACCAGCATATCTTCGATCGACATGCCAGCGAACTCTGCAAAGCTGATGTCGTAGTTCGGCCGCCGCAGCGCAGCAGTTACCGTCTCGATCAGCGCTCGGTCCTTCTTCGGAATTTCGATTTCGCCGTTGATCGGCTGGATGCGCCACTGCAACGATGAAACTTCATTCCGAATGGCCGAAATCGCGCGACGCGCATACGTCGTCCGGCTGAAGAATCGCAGGTTGAGAGGGGACGAGCGAAAAGCGTAGCGGTTGTTCAGCGTCCGATTCGCCGCGGAGCGCGACAGCTGCGACATCAGCTTCGGGTAGAGCTGCGTATCGGGCTTCGGCTGGCGCTTGAACATGTCCACCACGCGCGAAGTCAGCCCCTTGAAGGAGAGGTTCATTTGGTCACCCTTGAACGAAGGTAAAGGAGCTTGTTTTCGATTCGACTTATCGCCGAGCCATCGCAGGTGTGCGCCCCTAGCTCTGCAAACAACTTAAATCGGCGGGGCGTATTCACGCGCCCGACATGCACATGCAGCCCGGCAGCCACCCCAGCCGCCGCCACTGCCAGCGCGTGCGGGCTTTCCTTGTACAGGTCCGTCCCGCCGATGAATAGCGCCTCGCAGTCGGGCGGGAAATCCTTGCACCCATCCTGCGCGACAAAAGCCAACTTCCAGCCGCGATACTGCTTTCGATTGCGATTCTCCCACAGGGCGAGCGTCGCAGCGTGATCTCCGACAACGTCCGGGTAGGCGATGAAAAGCATTCGATCATAATTCCACGCCTCCCTGCTGATCAGCCGTTCAAACGCCTTCTGATTAAAACCAGAGTAGGCGCCGTTGTCTATCGCCAGCGGCATATCCGGCACCGAGCGAAAGCTCGTAATCGGTGTCAGGAGTTGCCCTAGCACGCCATCCGGCCACTGCGCTTTGCGTTCTACGACCCGCGCTGGCGACCCATCGATAAGAAATTTCACCGCTTGCCCTGCATCAGCGGAAGCAGCACGTTGCCAGACGTCGCCATTTCAAACCCGGACATTTTCAGGTAACGCGTGGCATCCATCAAGTGGTCGTCTTTTTTGATGACCTTTCCCTTTTGGTCGCGGCGGTAGAGTCGATACTCCCCAAGCCAGTCTTGTAAATCGCTAAACACGGCGAGCTGTCCGCTTTGCAACGCCAGCCACACGGACGTGATACCGGCTTCCACCGCGTTGTCCGCGGGCCAGAGATCCAGGCCCAGGTCGCGGTAGATTTCCAGCAGCTGTTCGCCATCCTTCTGCGATCGGCCCCGCGAGGCAGGGTCAATCACTCCGGCCATTGTACCGCGGGCCTTAATGTACTTTACATGTTCTTCGGGCTCCGCTTGCCCCAAGTAGTGCTCGGAGTACAAGTAGATCCGCCCAGTGCCGGGGTCCATCGCGCCCCACACGGCAGCGGTCCGGCGCCAACCAACGTCCAGACCATACGCTCGCGGCCAGTGCTCCGGAATCTTAAACGGCTTGACAACAATCAACTCTTCCTGAATCGGGTACACCGCGCCGCTGCCGAGCTGCGGCACCCCCTTGGAACGCGCGTCCCGCTGGTGCGGCGGGATCGACCCCATGAGCTCGGCCTTGTCCTCGTCGCTCAGGTGGGGCACATCGTCCCAGGTGGCGGTGACGACATAGCGCGACGGGCTGGCTTCGCCTTCTTGAATGCGGCCGCCGGGCAAGAAATTCAGGATGAGGTTCGTCATGCCCATCAGGGGCGTAAACGTCATCAGAATCATGCCCTTGTTGGTCATCGTACGGATCAAGCATTCTGTATAGATGTCCTCGGGCGGCTCCTCGTCCAGCAGGATAATGTCAGGTTCCGCGCCCTGGAACGACTCTCGACGCTGGTCGTAAGATTTCAACGTGATGACAGAATCCGGACCGGTGTTGTTCGTGTGCTTGATGTAGATCGCGTCCACAGCATCCGGAATACCGGTGGCCTTAGAAATGCGTCCAATCTTCTCCTTGGGAATCAAACCGGTGCCCCATTGGCCGACCGGCCCCAGCAGCTTGAGCTGAAGAATTTCGCGCACAGTCTTGCCGGTATCACCTGCCACCCAGGCGCGGATCGGCTTCGTATACCGGCGCCCCTCCCACCAGTCCGGGTAAAGCCCGGTGGCGTGCAGCATCACCTCGTACAGGCCGACGGACTCCGTCTTGCCAACGCGGTTGGCCGCAAGCATCAGGCGCTCGCGGTATCTCGTTCCAGCGCGGAAGAACGCAATATGCTTCGGGTACAGCTCTCGGCGCAGCGGGCCGGTATCGGGAAAATACTCCAGGTACTTCCGTTCAACCTTCCTCCGCCGCTTCTCCTCCAGCACCTTGAGCAGCTCCAGCTTCTCTTTCCGGGACAGAGCGGACCATGGTACTTGGGACGTCGATGATATCTCCGGAGAGCTGAGCAAGTTTGGCGTCGAGTTCATCGTCGGAGAGCAGGTTCAAGTTGTGCTCGTTGATGGTGCGCACAGGCGCGTCCAGGCCCAGCAGCTTCGCGCGCCGTTCCATGATCCGCATGCAGGCATCCACTGCGGCGAGGCTGAAATTTCCGGTCGTTGCACGGGCATAGGCGTTCTTAAATATCTCGTCCAGCCGTTGCAGTTCCAGGCGCTTCACGTCTTCGCCATCTGCCTCCAGCATGTTTTGAAGCGATTGCTGGATGATCTGCGCGATCTGCGGGGACTTGAGCCCGGTGCGTTCGGAGATTTGCGCGTAGGAATATCCCTGGCGACGCATCTCGAGGCATTCGGCTGCGACGATGATCTGATCGATGACCACGGGATCCACTTGTGCGAGCGGTCCCTGGCGCGGGCGATTGGAGAAGTTCAGTTCGGCCATGATAGGTTCCTTGGGCCGGATTATAGCAACGAACGTGCTCGGTTGCAAGCTGAAATTCAACGTATAGAAGACCGCGCCAAAAATCGGGGAGGGTTTGCCAGCAGTGCATGTTCACGGGAGATTATAAACGTAAGCTGATATTTCGTTTAATGGATGCCCGGATAGAGGAGGAGAGGGAAGACCCGCTGCGCGCGCAGGCCGGGAGCTGGCAAGCCCCCCCCCCCCTGGGCTGGCAATAGCAGCCCCGGCAAGGCCCCTAGCAGCCCCGCCAAGGCCCTAGCGCAGCCTAGCCTATGCTGCCCTATGCGCCCGGCCTGCCGGCCTGCCCTAGCGCATAGCCTTTGCTGCGGCAGCCTTTGCCTAGGCAAGCATTGGGGCAGCAAAAAGCCCCGGCGCAGGCCGGGGCTTAGGCTAGGCGCGCTGCGCCTTAGCTGCCGCTGGGCAATTTGCCTTGCGCGGCCAGCATGCCGCGCATGCTGGCATATTGCATGCTGGCGCTGCCATAGGCAATGCCCGCCGCGCAGCAGGCCTGCAAAATGGCTTGCCGGGGCTGCCCAGCCAGCAGGCCGGCAAGGGCAATTTGCCGCGCTGCCGCAATGGGCTGGGCAATGCTGCTTTTGGCAAGCGCCCAGGCCGGCAGCTTGCCCCCGCTGCGCGGCAGCGCGCCGGCCTGCTTGGCTTGCGCCAGCATGGCAGCGGCTTGCGCCTGCCCTTGCTGCGCCCAGGCCGGCAGGGCGCCGGCCTGCTGCGGCGCCTGGGGCGCCGCGCCCTGCGCGCCTTGCTGCGCGCCTTGCTGCGCGCCTTGCTGCGCGCCTTGCTTGCCTTGCTTGCTGCTATTGGCTGCTGCCATTTTTAGCCCCTTATGCGCCTAAGCGCTTTGGCTAGGGGGCAGCCCTTTGCTGCCTTGCCTAGCAGGCAGCGGGCTAAGCGCTGCCATGCCATCAATTTTAGGCTTGGCTATGCCTTCGCTAAGGAGGGAAAACCCTCGCTTTTGCATATTTAAACCCTCAGAGGGTTTACCCTCTACATGCATGCTGGCATGGCTTTTGCTTCGCTTCATATCAGCTCCGGCTCATATCAGCTCTGGCTTCTATTCGCCGAGGCTTCTATTCCTGTCATATGACAGCATCATAATCCGACACTACAAACATGTCATATGACACTGTCATCTGACACCTCTTTTCGCCTTCATTTCCGACACCTCACGACACTTCACTACACTACACATCGTCAGGCGGACGGTTTCTGGACGGTTTCACTACAAGACACCTCGCTACACTTCGTGTCGCAGATGGTTTGAACACTACACTGCACTTCACTACACTTCGTTGGGCGGACGGAATTCCGGACGGTTTCGCCGACATTTTCAGGTAAAAGAAAGGACCCCGCAGGGCCCATGGTTCAGAGAGACGCTAGTGCGAGAACCGTTGCACACGCGAAGGAAAGTGCTCCGTAGCCGTGCGAAGGGGAGGTGATCCCGACGACGATTCCGACGGCGCAAGCGAGGAGTGCAAGTCGCTTAAGCATAGCAGACCATCCCATGATTTTGTTCGAGGTAGCGCAGTTGCGTCTTGGCCGTGTTAATCGCGTCCTCGAGGTCGTTGGTGAAGTACGATGCGTCTTCACCCATGAAGGACTTCAGTCCACGATAGAACTTGACCTGGTACTCCTGCCAGTCGTTGTCGTAGTAGACCTTGGCGGTGTAACGATCGGAAACGACGGTTTGCTTCAGTTTCAGTCCCATGACTTTCTCCTTGAAGGAACAGGGCGGTAACATTACCGCCCACAAACATCAATACTCTTCCCAACCCGGACCCGCACATTGGCTTTCCATCGTGGCCTGCACACATCGCAGATGGAACGCCCACGCCTTCTCAACATCCAGCCCATGCTCGAACAGCAACTTCTCGTAATCGCCATCTGCGAAGCATTCGCACATGACGCCACGATCGATTTCGTACCGTTCCAGACCGATCTTCTTCAACTGATCGATCAAATCCTTGATCGTGTGCATGATGTGCCCCCTCAGATGAAATCAGCGTAGGGAATGGTGTACAGTTCCTGCCCCACCGGTGAATGATCCTCCGCGTGCCGGAAGGTGATGAGAATATCTTCGTTGCGAAGTCCGAAGCCGTTCTCGTATACGACCCGTTCCAGTTGATCCAGCGGGTGATCGGTCGGGTTGATGAGGCCTCCCATGATGCAGTAGCAGAGCCCGGTAGCGATCACTTGCTGGTTGAAAACATCGCCGATCTCGTCCGGGTTGCCGTCCCGATCGAAGAAGGTTTGCGGTACCGTAAAGTTGGCGAGGGGAACCGTGCCGTCCGAATCATCCGATTCGTTGAAGATGGCGAAGGTAACGCACTTGGTGGTAAACGTGGTGGTAGCCATGATACGTTTGAAGCTCCTGTTTGTGCCCCGGCCCTGCGCCCAGGCATGCCCAAAGCATAGCATGCCTTTGGCGCAAAGGGCAAGCCCCCATGCGCGCATAGGCGCATGCGCCCAGGCATGGGCTGGCATGCGCAGCCCTGGCTAGGGCTAAGGCTACAGCATCGCTTTCATCTCGTCGATTTCCGCGTTCAGCTCCTTCATCGCCACGTACGGGCTTTGCCACGTTCCATTGGGTCCATTCTCGTCGTAGTCCATGATATCGTCGTTCAGGACATCGACCTCGGTCATCAACTCGACGTACAGGCTCTGCTTCAGCCACGGCGACAAGTCTTCGACCTTCGTTCCGGACAGCAGTCGAATCTGAACATCCATGCACGTACCCAACCGTTCGGCGTCCATCTGCAACGACTGCATGTCATTGGCATACCGACGCATCAGTACCGACAGGTTCATGTCGTGACCCGCACCCAACTCTTGCGCGCACGCAATCGCGGCGCGGACGGTTTCCGACAGCTCGCGGACGGTTCTGTTCAGCATCAGTATCAGTTTCGCGACATTCATTTCAGGCTCCTTACGGGACACTTCGTGCTCCGGACGGTTTCAGTGGGGCGGACGGTTTCAGGTGGCGGACTTCAGGTCACGCAACAGCTCGGTGCACCAGACCAGCTTGCGCAGGTACTCTTCCTTGTCTGCACGCAGCAGTTCACCTTCATCATGCAGCAACCCATCCCAGGCCATGTTGTATTCCAGGTTCAGAGCCTCCTCGATGTCGCCGTTCTTGAACCCCATGCTGCGGCTGTCGGTTTCTTGTCCGCCGTAGGCGATGGCGTAGGCGTCGGCGAGCATGTCTGCGGCATTGCGCAGTTCACGAAGCTCCCTGACAATGTCGGCGGGGTTCGTGATGCCGATGCCGAAATTTTTCAGCTGTTCCAGAAAGCATTCTTTGTTGTAGCTGTCCAGAAGAGCCACGAGGCGGTCACGGTCGGATTGTTGCAGTTTCATGATAAGCTCCTGTTTGAGCCGGCCCAGCGCCAGCCCTAGCCAAATAATAGGGGGCTTTGCCCCAAAAGGCAAGCCCCCCATACAAACTTGCTCTTTACAGCAAGATCAGTCGTGCCAGATCACCTGCCATTCGTTCCAGTACTGCGCTTCGCGCACCTGTCCCAGCGCATAGGTAACATCGTAGGGCACAAGCACCGATGCCAAGCAATCGGCAACGCGCTCGTGCTCGTTGAAGCTATCTTCCAGGACCGGCATCGTCAGCCGGTGACCGTTCTTCGTCCAGGCAGCGACGCGATCGCTGAGCTTCCCGGACGCCGGGATCGATTTTGTACGAATCGAAATAGTAGTCATTACGCTTTCCTTTGTCCTTTCCAGACCGTAAACCAGATCTGATATTGCGTCCGTGCCGTGGACGGATTCACGCCAGCGGCCACACAGGCCGCGATCACGTCCTTGCGGGGACGACCTGCCATGTCCTCCGCGATTTCGAACACTTTCTTGACCGGACGGTCGCACGCTGACCGCGGCGCGGACGGTTTCTGGACCGGGCGGACGGTCGCGACGGCGATCGGCTGCTCGAGCACGCTGGCGGACATGTACGAAAAAGCCCGATCACCTGCGGTGAGGATCTTGTTCATGGTTCTTGAACCCCTAGGCGAAGCCATTCATGGAATGCGCCTGGAATGGATCTCCATTCCTCTAGCGCGACGATTTTCAACTCCGGCGTCAACTGCACCAGCCTCCAACCTGCGTTGGTATAATACAGATCGAAGGTGTAAGGAAGACGCTGCATACGCCGTTGATGCAGTGCCGAGGTGGCGCCATCTCGTGCGAGACAGCGCCGTATTTCTTGGATGGACGGAAGCATGCTAGTACTTGAAGCAGAGGGTCCAGGCTAGTCGGATGGTGCTGAGGTAAACTGCGTCGTCGAGGCCCTCCATTTCGAGAATCGGCAGGATGGTGTTGCATTCTTCCGCGACGTTGTGATCGGCCGTCTTGCGGCGCAGCTCCTTCAAGGACTGAATGACGTCCTTGCGAAGCAAAGTTAGAGCGGTTTGCATGTCAGACTCCGAACAGGTTGGTCTTTTCTTCCTGGGTCATCAGGTCGAAGCAGTAGGCCCAGAGGTCCCCGTCGTGCCAGAGATGCCAGGTTTTGCCGTCTTCGCGCCAGTAGGCGCACTCCTGAACGATTTCCCACGCGGCCCAGTACTCCGGATGCGATTGCCCTTGCAGCAGAATCGCGCGGTCTTCTTCGTGGATGCCGAGCCAATCGCGAAAGTTTTCTGCGAACTTCTGCGGGATGTAATGCCCGCGAGATTCGTCCAGCAGCAGTTGTACAGCTTTGTACATGATGCTACTCCAGTTCTGAGGCCCATTGCCCCAGGCAGCTCCCATATTAGGCCCATTTGCCCTAAATAGCAAGCCCCCAGCGCGCCGGGGGTTACCCTCATATAGGTTCTATGCTAGGCTCGCGCACATGACGAAATACTACATCCACCGCACGTACGATCTCGAAGAACGAGCAAAGACTCCTTACCCGAAATCGTTCAAATTCAGATCCCGTGCTGCTCCCGCAGGCGTTGTACGCTGGACGGTTGAGGACGTCGTACACTACCTGGGCGACAACTACCCTATCTTACGCGACTTGTGCGTCGGACGGAATTTCACGCCATCTCAGATCTACTACGTGTTTGTCTTTTTCAAGATACGCGATCCGTTTGTAGTGTCGGAGATCGCGGATATCTGGTACAACGGCAATCCACCTCTTGGACGCGATCAGCATCCAGGGTGGTGGCCGACACTCCTGGACATTGATGATCCGCAAGTGCGGAAGACGGAATTTGTCCGGAAAGCGGGTTGGTCAGGAAGACGCGCGAAAAAGGTCTACGCTTTTCGCTAAGTTTGCGGGCGTACAAAAGGGTGGGAGCTTGTGGCCCCACCCTTTTTTATTGTGCGCCCGGCCCGCGTGGGTTTAACCGCCTTAGCGTGGCGGTTATATAAGGGTAAAGGTGGGCATAAGCCACGCTAGCGCTTACGGGTGCGTGAATTGGCACAGTTCCGCCGCGAACAGTGACGCGTGCAGGCACCCACCATTCAATGTCACGAAAATCGTATTTTGTGACAAGAAGCGTCGTGAACGGCAAGCTGGGCAAGGTTCCGTAGTGGGGTGAACCGGGGGCTCCGCCGCCGCCTCCCATTTCAGCTCCACCACTCGCCGCCACTCTCTCCATCGCCGCCCGATTCGAATCGATTTTTTCGAGCCAAGTCTTGATTAGCCCGTGCATCCACTTGTTATCAGCGAGTTTATATCTCTTTGCTTCAATCAACGCGCGGTCGATTCCATTCAGGTCAAATCCCCCTTCTCTCGTCTGCTCCAGGTTTCGCACAACCTGAATCTTTCTATATCCTTCTCTGTACCCTTCTCTCTTCGCCGCATCCTCGCACCACACCATCAGCACCTGCGCAAGCTCCCTTTCAAAATTCGCTCCTTTCGCCCTGGCATTAACCATCTCTCCTCTCCTAGCTGAACAAAACTTCTGCCAGCCTAGCCCCTTTCCCATCTTCTTCACACGTCGTCTGCGCCCCTGCGCGCATAGGCGCCCCAGACGCCCGCCCAACGCCATCTAATCTCCACCAATCCACTTAGGGAGTGCCCTTTACGCCAATGTTGCGCCTAACCTTTGCCCTACGCACCCAAACGCTCCCTAATTAGGGAGTGATTAGGGAGGGGCTTAGGATCAACATTTAAAGCAACCCTGCCTAGCATATTTGGCCCTTTACGCCAACGCTTAGGGAGCCCCTTATGATGGGGGTAAATTCATATATAATATTCTATTCTTTAATAACTGCGCGCGAGCCCCGCATCTCCCCCGCGATATTCCCATATATCCTACCCCCTCCTAGGCTCCTCACCACCTCCTAGCACCTCCTAAAATGCTAAGCTATTGATTCTAAAGGCTTTTTCTGATCCTAAGCCGCCCCCTAACTGCCCTCCTAGCGCCCACCCATTTAGTAATTGCAATCTTCCTTATGAGCCTCCTAAAATGCTTAGGGAGCTCCCTATAAGGAAATAAGGAAAGACTCGACGCTATGATAGTAAAAATAATCAACCAGCTGCTTTTCAACGAAATCGCAGCTTCCTCCACGCCAGAGCGCCTGTATAACTATCGCAATGGAAATGTAAAGTATTGTGCAGCACAAGAGTGTTGGGAGGGGCGCCGGTTGATCACGAAATCCGGCAAAATCGTATTTAATCAGCAAGACTGGTTCAGCGCAAAACTGCGCCCGCTTCACGGGCACGTCGTTCTATGCCGCCTTTATGACAATCTGCCCGGCTGTTTAATTCTTTGCGAAGAACACACGGCTGAACCATTCGCGGCACTCGAGCGCGCCAACCGCCAGTAATACAGCGGCCCCGCCTAACGTCACCACCATGTTCGCTGAACCCCTATTGCCAAGTATGCGGGGCTGCCGCTAGGCTTAGGTTTCGCTGCGGCAGGGGTGTTCATCCACAGGCGTGACCGGCTGGGCACGCCACCATGGACGGTGCTCTTTAAGGGGTGGTGCCCTGCCGAAGACGGAGTTGCATCACCACCCTGGTAGGCAAACCTGGAACACTAATGGAGAGCAGGTAAGCCCGTCCCCCAGCCACCAATTCCCCTAAGAACAAGGATAATCGCCATGGATATGGAACAGCCCCCGCTGGCCCCCTTCCCCGAGCTGGACCCGCCGCAGAAAGCGAAAGGCAGCGACGCCGCCATCAAGGAAATGCTGCTGGAAGATCTGCTCGAGCGGATGACGAAAACCTGCGAGCAAAGCACGCAGCTGAATCGCCGCCTGACGCGGGCGCTGGACCTGCTGCAAGACCGGATCGATGGTTTCATTTGCGCGCCGCTGCTGGTGCGTCTGTATCGCGCCTGGAAGGGGAAGATCTGATGAGCACGCCGGTGGGGCTTCACATACGCGCACGCGACTGGCGCAGCGCGCTGCAAATTTCGGAGTTCACGCTCTACCGCTGGATGCGCGAGGGACTGATTCCGCGCAGCCAAGTCGTCAATGCGAAATACACCTACTGGGACGAAGATACGGTGCGCCAGTGGTGGCACGAGCAAACTGGTCGCGACGATTGCCTGCCCTTGTGCATGCTGCGTTCGGATGTGCTGGCGCGCACTGGCTTCAGCGAGCCGGAGCTCATGGCCGCGATTCGCAACGATGGATTTCCTCGCCCGGTTTACGTATGCAGCGTCGAGCGCTGGGTCGCCGGTGACGTCAATGCCTGGGTAGCTGCCAATATCAAATGATCCCACAGGAACTGCGGTCGCAAGATCGCTGGGTGGTTGCTCGTCCGGATAAAGTTCCTGTAGATGCAAAAACTGGCGCGCTAGCGTCAGTAGTGGACGCTAAGACGTGGGCCTCGTTTGAGGTTGCGTCGGCGTTTGCAGCGTCGAAGGGCTGGGGCGTGGGGTTCGTCGTAGGCGAGCCGTATGTCTTCATCGATATCGACAACAAACCCGGCAAGGAAGCTCCGGACGGTCTTATTGACCGCATCCTGGGCGCGTTCGATAGCTATACGGAGATTTCGCAATCCGGGCGCGGATACCACATCGTCGTCAAAGGGGCGATTGAGCGTTCTGCGCGGCGCGGCAACATCGAGGTTTACAAGGACGGCCGTTACATCTGGATGACGGGCAACGTCTGGAACGAGCGCACGGATATCCGCGATGGCGGCCCCATGCTGCTCCAGCTCGTTTCCGAGATGGGCGGCGGGGAAGAAATCGTAGTCGCCGACGGGGCGCAGGTGGACGATGATTGGTACGTCCAGCGCCGCTGCCAGGAAACGCTCGCAGACAAGTGGGACGCTTTGTGGCGCGGGGAATGGCAGGCGCTGGGCTACGAGTCGCAAAGCGAAGCCGATTACGCGATGATGCGCGAAATCTGCTGGCACACGCCGAGCAACGAGCAGGCGATGCGAATCTTTCGCATGTCCGGCTTGGGGCAGCGCGAAAAAGCTCAGCGCAACGATAAGTATCTTGGCTACACGTTGCGCCGGGCGCGGTCGCTGGTCGTGCCTATCGTGCCGCCGGTGGAGATGCCTCGAGAAGCGGCAGAGCAGGAAGCGGAGATCGTTGGCTCAGTCACGTTGCCGCCTGGGCTGGTGGGCGATATTGCCCGCTATACGCTGGCGACGTATACGCGCCCGGTTCCGGAAGTGGCGCTCCTGAACGCGCTGGGAATCGTTGCCGGCGTGGTGGGCCGCAGCTTTCATGTTTCGCAGGCCGGCCTGAACTTGTATTTGGTGCTGCTGGGCAAGACTGGGGTTGGAAAGGAAGCGGGCAAGTTTGCGGCGAATATCCTTCTGAAAAAAGCTCGCGAAACGGTTCCGATGATCGAGCAGTTTCAGGGTCCTGGGTCATTTGCTTCCGGGCAAGCGCTGCTGAAGCACCTCGTCGAAAACCCCTGCTTTTTCTCGTTCTTGGACGAGGTGGGGTTGCTGCTGCGCAACATGATCGGCTCCAAAGCCAGCACGGCGGATATCGCTTTGCATCGAGCGTTTCTGTCTGCCTACAGCGCTAGCGGACCGAACGGCCGCCTGGGCGCCAACGTCTATTCCAAAAAGGAGAACTCTGCGGAAGGTGTGGATTCGCCCAGCTTCACGATTATCGGCGAAAGCACGCCGGAGCGCTTCTACGAAGTGCTGGATCAAGCCGTTGTGGAAGACGGGCTGGTGAGCCGGCTGGTGGTTTTGGAATACCACGGTGAGCGGCCTGACCGCAACCGCGGTGCTGGCGTAGCTCCAGCTCCCGAGCTGGTTCAGAGATTTGCGGACTTGGCGGTCGTCTGCCTAAGCGCCGAGGAAAAGCAGCTGATGACCGAGGTCAACTTGGATGGCGCTGCCGTGCAGGTTTTTGATGCTTTCGACGCGGCCTGCGACGAGCACATTCGCAACGGGGTGAGCCAAGCGCGCCAGATCTGGAACCGGGCACACTTAAATGCGCTCAAAGTGGCCGCGGTCGTGGCAGTGGGGATTAACCCCTACGCGCCAATGATTGATGAGAACTGCGCCAAGTGGGCCGTCGATTTTGTAAGCGGGTGCATCCGCAATCTGATCACGCGCTTCACGCAGGGAGAGGTCGGTGGCGGCGACATGGCGAAGGGGGAGACGGTTATCCGCCGCGTCATCGAGAAGTATCTCAAAGCCGATGCCGCAGGAAAGAAGAAGATGGGTGCTTCCGGCGATCTGATAAATGCAAAATACGGGATTATCCCGCATCAGGTGATCTACCAGAATGTGAAAACCATCCAGCCGTTTAAAACAGGCGGTGTGCGGATGCTGGAGGAGCAGATCCGCTCCATGGTGACGGGCGGGATCTTGATCGAGCTAAGCCGGGAGCAGGCGGCCAACGAGTTCAAGTCCCGCGCGAAGGTTTACGTGTTGGGCGAATCCTGGTGAAGATCCAGATACCGCATCAAATACTCGCAGCGGTTCAGGCCAGGGTTTACCACCTGGCCGATTTTCATTTTGGACAGCCAGTAGTAGGGAATGCCCGTATCTGCGCTGATTTTGGTCAGGGGGACACGGGTTCGCTCCAGTTTCAGGCGCAGCTCGAAGTAAATCGACTGCGGTTGGTCGTAGATTGGTTGGTTCATAATTTGGCCTCCTTGGCTGGCTGCCATTATAGGCCCTTGCCGTTAAAAGCAAAGCATCCTCTAGAACCGGAGTAAGCTATGAATCAGGAATTTGATGGCGCCCAGCCGCGCCCGGTCAAGAACGACCATCCTGCCGTTTGGCCGATTGTGGTGCGCGATATGAAGAAGCGCCACGCTTTCGGCGTCAAGAAGTATGGCGTGGGGTTGCAGCCGCACAACGGTCGCGATGCCCTGCGTGATGCCTACGAGGAGGCGCTCGACTTGTGCGTATACCTGCGGCAGGCCATTTTCGAGCGCGACGGGGCTTAGAAGCAGCCTCTAAATATCCGCTTGCGGGCTTTGCCCTTTAGGGCTAATATCTGGGCATGGCTGGCGCTGGGCTGGCCGAACCGGAGAAAACAATGTCCCCTACTGCACCGGCTCCCATGTTTGGTGTCACAGGCGCCGAGTACGACCAGGTTTTCGTTGCAATCAAAACCGCGGCCTATGCTGGCGCGGATGCTTTCTCGCCGGAGCTCATTAGCGATGGCAACATAGGTTGCCTGGATGCTCCGAACTGCCTGCCGGCGGGTTCGGTGCTCTGGTTCGAGTCGCAATCCACCCCGAACTTCGCCTGCGCCTCGCCGCGCATGTTCTGGAGGGCCTGAGCCATGACGCCCCCAACCTCCTACTACCAGAAGTTCCGCGTCATCGCCTCCCAGGCGTCCCGCACCTTTGATACCACCAGTCGCGCGGAAGCGGACTTCTGGGCTGGCCTCGACCGCGAGGGGTATTGCGTGATCGACCTCTACGACTGGACCCACTACATCCCCGCCTACTACTGGAAATAACCATGCTCTACGAAATGACTCCCTTGGAAGACGAAGAATACTTTGCCTTCGAAGAGCGCTTCGGCGGATTTAACGATTTCCCGCCCGGCTGGGAAGAAATCACAAGCGAGCAGTTCGCGCAATCGAACTTCTTTGTCTACCTCAGCACGCACATCGAATACCGGCAAATGCTGAATTCGCAGCGCAAGCCGGTGTTCGCCAATCTCTACTACCTGCCCAGCGGCAACGGCGGGTACGCCATTTCGCACGACTACTGGGCCAAGAAAGTGCGATTTTTCAAGTTCGGTGTCACCTCGATGCCGCACCCCGGCGACTCGTCGGGATAACCCGGAGCCTGCGGTGACCATCGACGAATTTATAGCCAAAGTGCGGTCTGATCTCCTGCTGTTCAAGCTGTACTGTGGAGCACCGCGGGACGAGGACGAAAAGATCGCAGAAAACCAGTCCGAAAAGGACTGGGCCAACCTTTTTCTTGACTGGTGGAGGGTTTAACCATGGCAACCAAATGCAAAACCAACGCCGAGCTCGTTTCGGATCTGATGAACTACAGCCCGGTTGGTGTAGTATCCCAGCTTTTCATCATGGATGCGATCGGCAAGTACGCCAACAAAGTCGCTTCTATGTCGCTGGAAGAGCTGACGGCGCTGTTCGAGCAGAATGGCGCCATCGCGCTGATCGAGCCCCTCGCGTGGCACCGCGCTGCAATCGATATCAAGAAGCGCCTCGACGCTTTCTACTCGCGACCTCTCTGAAGCCAACCATGGACACTGAGCGCCTTACGGTGTTTGGGCCGGAACCGAGTTCCGGCTACTACTTCGTAGTTTTTCAAAGCACCGCAAAAAATTACGCGTGGGGTATTACTGCGAATGGGCCGGATGTCCTTCAGATGAAGACCCGCTGGTCTACCGACCCCAACTTTGCGGTGTCCATGAGCGAATATCCTTACTCCCACCTAAATCCGACGGTTACCATGCGCCAGCTTTACGACGCGTATCGCGTAATTAACGAGACTGGCGATTTCGTCACAGGAGACATCGACTTACAAGTTGTCGCCAAGGCGCGCCAGATGGGATTTGATGAGCGGGTGCTGGACGAAATCGTTATGGCATCCAAAGCAGCGGAAGCAGCGTTTATTGAGGCTTCCATTCTCCTTAATCGTATTCGTCACTTTAAGGCGTAATCATGGAACTCGGACACAGTGTCACCAACGAAGAATACTTTCGCCTGAAGGGCACGCTGCCGGCGGATCGCATCGAAAAGATGCTCGGCGCCCTGGAGGAAGTCAAAGATTTCCTTAGCACGCTGCGCCACGACGCTTTGGATAGTATCCGGCATTACGTGCGAGAGGACGAGCTTGCCGAGCTTCTCGACAAGACTGCGGATGCCGTGGAAGTGCCTTTGCCGCCGGAGGTCGTGGAAGCCTTCGCGCAGAAGGAAAAAGACATGTACAGCATTTCCGTAGAAGCGGATACGCGGGTGGAAGCCCTGAAAGAAACCATCGAAGATCTGCTCGAAAAGCTGTAATCGTGGCCGGCCTCCCGATAGTCAAAGAACAGATTCTCCGAGCTCTGCAAGGAGCAGGAGAGCGCGCGGTGTTCTCCTTCGCGATATTGTGCACGCTACTGGATTGACTTATGATCAAGTAAGTGGCTGCCTGTTGCGCCTTCGCGCAGATAACCTAGCGCACCGCGGAAGCTACCTCAGCCGCAGCGAAATGGATGGCCGGGGCAAGATACCGGCGTACTGGGTCCTCGGCGCAGGAAAAGACGCGCCATATCCAGTCTTAAGCCCTAGCGCGGCTGCGAAAGCTATGAAAGAAAACAAGGCGCGCTACCGAAAGAAGTATCGCGCTGTGCTAAATCTGAAGGCCCGTGTGCGGCGGGGGCAGAAGACGAACCCCTGGCAGGGGCTCCTCTAAAAATATCCGGCGCCTCGAGCGCGCCGAGGGATAATAGGGCATCTAATGCGCCTTAGGAGATTAAAATGCGTATGTGGGGAGTAGATCCGCTTCTGATGTGTGACCAGCATCTGGTTGGCGAGCATGTTGAAATGCACATGTTCGTAGGCACCATCCAGAAAGGCATTTCCATGGCAGGCTATCTCGCGAATGGCCTCGTGGTCGTTTCAATGATTCCCCAGCGCCACAAGCAACTCGCCGCGGAAATGGAGCGCCGCGGTATGTATCACAAGAGTCCGCTCCCGTCGTTCGAGTGGAATGGCCCGGATGGGCACATCGATGACGTCGAAAGCGCCGCCGAGCTGGTGCGGCGCTGCCCGAAGTGCCAAGAGCGCTTCAATTTCTACCGTGATCAGGAGAACTTCAAATGAAAATGCGTCATATCGTGGCCCTGCTGCAAGAGGGCTATACCACCATTCAGGTGCAGTTCCAGCCGGGCCAGCGGTTCTACACCTACAAGGGGGATCTGGCCGACAACATCCAGCCGGGCGATTATGTCGTCGTGGATACCCCGTCCGACGGCTACAAGATCGTGCGGGTCCACAACGTCGATGCCGTCCCGCAGATCGACGTGGATGCTGACTTTAGCTACAAGTGGATCGTGCAGAAGGTCGACCCTTCCAAGTACCTCGCCCGCGTCGAGGCCGAGCGCGCCTTCGCCGATCAGCTGCGTGAGATCGAACGCATCCGCCAGCGCGAGCAGCTAATCCAAGACTTCCACGAGAAGCTGCCGGAAGGCAGTGCGGCACGAGCGGCTTTCGAGGCGGCGGTGCAACGCCTAGGCGCGCCGGCAGCCGCTCAGGGGCAGCCGTGAGCGCTGCCCCAGCCCTCCCTGCGCCTCTGCCTGCTGCGGCAGGCAAAGGCTGCCCAGGCGCGCGAGCGGCGCCAGCGGCGCCGCTATGGCCTCGTGCTGCACCAGCGGGTGCGGCGCGAGCCCATGCAGGCGCGGCGGCGCTGGCACAAGATGCCGGTTTACTGCCCGGTCACGCCAGCAGGCACGCTGTGCACATGGCTCTCGGCGTCGACGCCCGAGCAAGCCTGGGCCAACCTGCTCGTGGATGCCGCGCACATGCCCTACTGCGGCAACGAGGGTTTCAAGCAACGCGGGTACACGGTCGAGATGTACATCGATTGGAGGTAATTATGCGCAAGGCCGCCGAGCAGCAAGAAGACTGGATTCAAGAAAGAAGAAGCATGCAAATGCTGGTCGGCTGCCTCATCGCTGCCGCGGCGGTCTTGAGCTACGTGCTTCTGGTTTACTGGAGGTAATTATGACCACCACGACTGACCTGTTGCGCCGCGCGGCGCGCCGTCATTGGAATTTGGCGAAGTCTGCTCCGACTGGGCATGCCGAACGGATCACGCGCGACGGAAACGCGCTAGACGCCCTGGCCGACCAGATGGAGCGGGCGGAGCCGGATTGCTGGGCAGTCTCGACTCCGAACGGATCACGATTGGTTTCGGAAGCAGAGGCCAAGGGCAAGATGAAACCGTACCCCCTCTACACCCACCCCGCGCCGGAAGTGACGCGCGATGCGGAGCCAGTACTGTGTGAAAGTTGCAAAGCCATTGGAGCCGCGTACAAGATCGGGCGAGAGGCCTCAATCCCTGCGGAAGTGACGCGAGATGCGGAGCGGTATCGGTGGCTGCGCAAGCACTGTGCGTATCGTGGGACAGACATCACTTTCGGTCGCGGTTTCAACCAGACTGCGCCCGAAGGTCTGGACGCCGCCATCGACGCCGCCCTGCAGGAGCCCAAGCCATGACCCGCAGACTGAGCGATTGGAGCAAGCCCGGCGAGAAGCCGCCGATGGTGGGAGTGTGGCGCACCAATTACAGCGCAGCGATGGAAAGTCGCACAGCGTTTACTTACCAGTATTGGGACGGCTACTCCTGGAAATACGCGATGCCGACAGTGTTTGGGGCTTACTCCATGAGACGGGAACATTCGTTTTGCAACCAAACTACTGTCCGCTTCCGTGGCCTCGCAAACAAACCGGAGTGAATGATGATCCGACCTGAAGATGTGACCGATGCGATGGTGGAAGTCCTGCATGAGAAGTACGACATTGCGGGACGCATCGGAACGCCGACGAAAGTAGCTGCGCGCATTGCCATCGCCGCTGCGATCAACGCGAGCGGGTGCGTGCTGGTACCGCGCGATGTGTTGGACGACCTGCTGCACGAAGGCCATTTATACGAAGGAAGCTGCCCCGATTCCACACAGCCTGATGCGCGAGACCCCGAGTGTCCGATGTGCCGTGCCATGCTCGCCGCAGCCGACCCCCGCCAGCAAGCCCTCGACCGCATGGCCGAGAACGCGCAGGAGTTGGGGCTGTATGACGAGGAGAGGGGTGATGAGTGACTGGACGATCTGCAACGGCTGCGGTCAGCGTATCCCGACATTCGACTACGCCCATGCGTGCCCAGCGCAAACAGGGGGCGCAGTCATAGCGCCTTCGGCCTGGCGCACTGTGATGGCTGGGGATTCGCAAGACTCCGAACTCGACCGCCTGCGCAAGGAGAACGCGGCGCTACTGAAAATCAAGGAATGCGCGCAACGCTTGGCCGATCACGCGGAATCTGGGCTCGGCGGCTGCTTGAGCGACGACAGCCCTGCACGCGACATTCCCAGCAACGCTGTATCGATGGTCAAGGCGCGGCATCTTGCATCCCTGCGCGCCGCCCTTCAAGGAGCCAAGGATGACTGACCGTGAATTGCTGGAACTGGCTGCGAAGGTATGGCCCGACGCTACTGCGGTTCTTGTGCCGGAATGCCTTTGTCCGGTATGCAAAGACAATCGCGAAAAATGGCACAAGTTCGCCGCCCTCGTCCGGCGCGAAGCGCTACTGGAAGTAGCTGATCTGCTGGGCGACAAGTGGTTTGCCACGCAAAACGAAGTGGAGTTGACCGTCCGCGCACTCGCAGCGCAGGAGGGTGACAAGTGAAGCTCTACGAGGTCCCGCGCAACACCGACATTGAACTTCTGGACGGCACGCAGCTTCGCTTTGAGCGTTTAGACGGCGCGTACTCCGTGTGCCGGGATGAAAGCGGGCAAGTTATTCATCTGGCAGCGTGGATGGAAGTGGGCATTGTGGAGACCGATAAGTGACCCACACCCTATACAACGGCAGTATCGCCGACCGCGTGGTGCAGTGGTTTCGCCAGCACCCAAGCGAGGAACTTACAGCGCGCGACATTGCCATCAAGTTCAACTACCACCGCAACGTGGTATATCAACGCTTGGCCGTTGCCGTGCGCGAGGGCTACCTCGAACGCTCGTCTACTCGTCCACTGGTGTACCGACTCAAGAAAGGAGCTTAGCATGCTGATCAATTTTCTTCGCCACTGGTTTGATCTCCCATCGCCTGAAGCTGTCCGAGAGCTGCATCGCGCCCGACATGGCCGCGAGCTGGCCGAGCTAGATGCCAGCGTGCAGAAGGAAGTGGAGCAGAGTGAAATCCTCCACCGGAAGCGACTGCAGGTCCGCATGCACAATGCTCGGCTCGCGTTGCATCAGGCCGCTGAGCGGCACGCCCAGGCGCGGGTCGCTGCCATCGCGGCCAAGCATCTTGAAAATGCTGAAGCGGAAGCGCATGGAGTCGCAGCCGCCGAGTGCGATCGGGCCGAGAAGGCTTTCGAAGCGTATCACGCTGCGCTACCGCGACCGCTTCAGCGCTGCCTGTGGGAGGATAAGCATGATTTCGGAGCCTAAGCTGCTACGGCCGATGCTGGCCGTCCCCACCAGCAAACTTAACGAGAAGTATCCGCTGCGCTGGCCCAAGATCGCGAGCCCCAAGATTGATGGGATCAGAGGCATCGTGCACGACGGCCGCGTGCTTTCCCGCACCCTGAAGATGATTCCCAATGGGTTTATTCAGGATCACTTTGGCGTACCCCAGCTCGCGGGGCTCGATGGAGAGTTCACCGTGGGGGAGCCGAACACTCCAACTACCTACCGCGATACAGTCTCTGGCCTAATGTCCCAGGATGGCGATCCAGATATTCACTTCTGGGTCTTCGATACGATTTACCATAGCGGTCGAACCTACCGCGAGCGAGCAGGCGTCCCCCTGTGGCAACAGATCGCCAAGAGCGGCATTTCCAACGTTCACCTGCTGCAAAGCGAATGGGTCACGAACGAGGCCGAGGCCGCTACGCTAGAAAGCCACTGGCTCGACATCGGCTACGAAGGTATTATGTACCGCGACCCAGATGGGCTTTACAAGAATGGGAGGTCGACGCCTCGCGAGCAGGGCCTCGTCAAAAAGAAAATGTTCGTGGATTCGGAAGCCCTGCTAATCAGCATGGAGCCACTCTATACCAACACGAATGTCGCCGAGCTGGACGAGCGCGGGTACACCAAGCGGTCCAGCCACCAAGAGAATCAGATCCGGCAAGAACTGCTGGGGGCGCTTGTTGTCCGCGATGTGATCACCGGCCAAGAATTTCGCATCGGCACTGGCTTCACGCTCGAGGATCGCAAGCTGATCTGGCAGAACCGGAGTAACCCGCCAAGCTCGATCGTAAAATACAAGTTCTTCCCCGTCGGGGTGAAGGACCTGCCGCGCCATCCGGTATTTGCTGGGTGGAGAATGAAAGAGGACTACTAAGGAGTATCTATGGCACGCAAACCGAAAAATTCCAACGAGCGCCGCATCCTGGCGGTGCTGATTCGCAACGGCTTCTACGAATGGCAGCGGCACTATTCGCGGGTGCAGAATGCCATCCGCCGCGCGTCCGAGTTGGGATTCTTGTACGGCCTGCCGGGGGATGTCATTGAAATCAGCGATTCAAAGACTGGCTCGCAGGTTGGCGTCATCAAGGTGCATGCCGGCGGAAAGCTCGTGACCACGTGGACTGTGTGGGCCAAGGGCGAAGCCTTTAAGTAAAGCATGTTTGCGCCTCTAGCCCCCTCGGGGCTTTTGGCCTAAAATGCTAGGCTTTCGGGGCAGGCATACTAATAAGGATTGCCATGGTTTTGACCGCGCACGAGGTGAGCGTAATTAACAAAGCAAAGCAGATTCTTCATTCTAAGGCAAAAGAGACAGAGCTGTTTCTCTCGTCTTCTTTTTCCAAGGATTATTGGCAGCTTCGGCTGTCGCGGCTGACCCATGAAGAGATGTGGGCAGCTTGGCTCAATTCAGGAGGGAAGCTGATTGCTACTTCGCGAATCGGCATCGGCACGGTCGATACCGTTTTCGTGGCACGGCGGGAAGTAATTCGTTCGGCTCTGCAGCACAATGCGGCGATGGTGGTGCTGGCGCATAACCATCCATCCAATGATGCTGTGCCGTCGCAGCACGACCTAGAGCTTACCGCAGCTTTGAAGGATTCTTTTTCGCACATCGGGGTGCAGCTAGTCGACCATATCGTCGTAGGCACCCCGGGACTTTTTTCCTTTGCAGACGAGGGACTACTGTGAACACTGCAACTCTTCTTGCCGACTGGCGCGAGGCCGCTGCGCAGCTGAATACCATCAAGGCTCGCGAGATGCGCCTGCGCCTGGAGCTGTATCAGGCGCTGACTACTATCGACCCCAGGCTGTTGCAGGAGGGCGCGCACACTATCGAAATCCCCAACTGGCATGCCAAGATAAAAATCGGCACGAAGTACAACCGTACGATCGACGCCGCGGTGCTTCCGAGCGTCTTCGCCAAGCTGCGCGAGATGCAAATCAACCCTGACCCGCTTATCAAGAACACGCCCGAGCTGGTCATCAAGGAATATCGAAAGCTGCAAGGCGATGCCAAGCTGGCGTTCGATGAAGCTGTGGTCACCAAGCCCGGCGCCCCATCGCTCGAGTACGTCGAGCTCCCCCAGGAGTAATCAGCATGGCAATCAAGTTTTCCACCACCCGCGCCGAAGCTGCGCAATCCGGCGTCAAAATTCTGCTCTACGGTGACGCCGGCTTCGGCAAGACTCGCGCAGCAGCCACCGCGCCCAGGCCCGTCATCGTATCGGCCGAGTCCGGGCTGCTGTCCCTGGCCGGCTATGATCTGCCGGTGGTCGTCGTGCGCAACGTCAACGACTTCAACGAGGTCTACCGCTGGGTCACTGAATCAGCCGAAGCCAAGGGCTTCGACACCGTCTACATCGACTCGCTGTCGGAGATTGCCGAGCAGGTGCTGTCCAACGCCAAGGCCCAGGTGAAGGATCCGCGGCAAGCCTACGGCGAGCTAATCGAGAAGACCATGATGAGCATCCGGGCCTTCCGCGATCTGCCCGGCAAGCACGTCATCATGACGGCGAAGATGGAGCGCATCAAGGACGACATGACGGGCTCCGTGATGTATCAGTGCTCGATGCCCGGCACGAAGCTCGGCCCGCAGATTCCGTATCTTTTCGACGAGGTGTTTCGCCTGGGGATCGGAAAAACGCCCGAAGGCGTGGACTATCGATTCTTCCAGACGCAGCCGGATCTGCAATATGCTGCGAAGGACCGCTCGGGCAGGCTGGACCCCATCGAGCGCCCCGACTTCACCTTCGTGATCAACAAGATCCTGGCCGGCACTTCGCAGGCACCGGCCCCCGCTTCCCAACCTGAAGCCACTTCCCAGGCTTCGTAATCGCAAGGAGCAACAAGAGCTATGGCACAACTCAACTTCGACGCGTCCCAGGTCGCGCCGCAGGTAGCCGTCGAGGCGCTGCCGGCGGGCTGGTACACGGCCCAGATCATCGAGTCCGAGATGAAGGAGAACAGCCAGAAGACCGGCCACTACCTTCAGCTGGTGCTGCAGATCATCGACGGGCAGTACAAGGGCCGCAAGATCTTCGACCGCCTGAACCTGAACAACCCCAACGCGCAGGCCGTCGAGATCGCCTACCGGCAGCTGTCCGCCATCGCGCACGCGGTGGGAGTGCTCAAGGTTGCCGACAGCCAGCAACTGCACGGCAAGCCGCTCCAGGTTCGCCTGAAGCTGCGCCCCGCCACGACGGGCGCCGACGGCAAGTCCTATGACGCCAGCAACGATGTCAGCGGCTACCGCGCCGTCGAGGGAGCGGTGAGCGCCAGCTCGCCGGCTGCCGCGCCCGCCTGGGCATCGCAGGGCGCCGCACCGGCTGCCCCTGCGGCGCCGGCTGCTGCCCCCGCTGCTGCCGCCTGGGCGCCCCCGCCTGCCCCCGCTGCTGCCGCGCCGGCTGCCGCAC
>JAEHJW020005056.1_pt1 | contig 36578 bp, 59 predicted proteins | sample 9271431 | NCBI WGS metagenome assembly JAEHJW02 | reverse complement strand
CCTTAGCCAGACCTCAAGATGGGTAAGGGGACAGTACCAGTCGAATATCTGGATGATGAAGGCAAAGATGAGACCTGAGATATGAAAGACCTTTACATACACCCGATTGTGATAAATATAACACAGAAATAAGATAAGTTACTTCTGAATATGTGGGAATGGGCGGAAATTGACGTGAAATCTTAGGAAAAATCAAAGAAAGTTTGAAAGCAGAAAAACAGTCCATTCTTTGTCTTTGAGGGAGACGGTAGTCTCCCGATAGCGTCTTTGTTTTTTCCATCTCTCAACCATATCCAAAAGCCTTAAAAGGGATAACATATAATTAGTGCAAGCGACTATAAAAAAACGGCGGCGCAACTCATTGTTTCACATCCTCCGGCCTCATAATCCATATCCTTATGTCGTATTTCTCTGACAAGAGTTTAAGCCTTTCAAAGATACCTCTTATCAATCTTCTTTTCTAAGATCAAAACAATGCTCGGCTTCTTCCCTGTCTTTAACGCATAGTATAGAGACTGCCCTACTGCCTCCGCCCACTTCGGCGCGAAGTCGAATTCGATAGCGTATTTATCTGTTAGACAATCAACCCTTGCCCCGTCATCGAGAACATACTCGGTGATTCCTTCAGCTTGTTTACACCAGACTTCCTGATAATCCTTCTCTTTATATTGATGGGCGGCCTGAACCGGCAGAGTTATTAGAATAAACAGAAAAGTCAAAATAAGTTTTTTCATTTAAGATTTATAGTCTCCTTTCCCCATATACCTGTGCCGGCACTAAAATAATTTGAGAGAAGTCTATGATGATGCGTAACTTCTTTAAGAGAAAGTCCCAGCTCTTTAGCAGCAATTCTACTTATCTGCTCAGTGGTAGGCGATTTTAAAGGTTGATTTATATATTTATCATAGAGTTGTTTTTCAATTTTATGAAACAGGAGGATTATCTTTTTACCAGAATCAAAGGTTTCTTTATTAAAACGAGACAACTGTGGTGAATCGTTTATGCCCAAAGTACTTTCTTCAAAAGTTATAGGCTTACCGATTTCGGAGTTCCATTTTTTAATTTGCTCATCTGACGGCACTCCGTAATGAACTGTAATTACATTGTCTTCATAATCTGCCTTTCCAGCAAAATATGCAAACCTTCCTAATTGTTCATCAGGGGTAAGCCTCACAAATATCCCTGTGGCCTTCGGATATTTTTCCGCTGCTACTCTTAGAATAGCTAAAAGTGAAGGTTTCACCTGCTCTCTTTTTATGTCGAATGGGACGATTCCTGTGGCTATGATTGCCTTTCCACCTCTATAATTATCTTCCTCTAAGCTAATATTCATATTAGGCACCGCGCCGACCAACATGGAATCAGGTATTTTCTTGTCAATCTCAGACCCGCAGGATATAAGCATCATAATAGAAACAATAACCATGGTAATTCTTTTCATCATCACTCTCCTCCTTTTACGGCGTGCCATAAATTTTTCCCTCTCAATCTCCTTCCCTCATTGGAATTTTCTTTTTCTCAAAAGCCACTACTTGTCCCTTCCACGATGGATCCCTGACGGTATGCCTGGCAAGTACTTCATTCATAATACCCAGGGTGTCATGAACCATTGACTCCAAAGTTTTCTTAACATCTACAAGGAGTAAGAAGTCCTCTTCAGTCAATTCTATTTTTCTGCCGACTCTATTCATACCGCTTTTTTCTCTACCCGCAATTTTTCTTCCTCTTCCATAAGACCCAATCCCCTGAAAACCCCTTCCATTATCCTGATAGCATATTCCAGCCGTTCTGGAGATAATTGTTGCGCTCTGCGGTAATAACCAAGCCATTTTAATTCATCATCGCTGAGTGCTGGTACGGCGCTCAGGAGTTCAATAATTTTTAAGATGTCCCGCCTCTTTTCCGTATCCATATCTTTTAATAAGGCAAGTATTTTCTCTGTTTCTGGCTCTACATATTCAACTATCTCTTCGGCAATTTTTAAAGCCTCTTCTTCTTTTTTCCCTTTCTTCTTTAGTATATCAGCGACCCTTCGCCACATAAGTTGATCTTCTGATACTTTTCCCCTCTCCATCGGACCTTCATCTGTGAGAAGCCAATTTAGAGAAATCCCTTCTTTATTACAAAATGTAGTTAATTCCTCAAAAGGGATACTATTCCTTGTTTTAGCTGTTGCAAGCGTTTTAGGCTTTGTTCCTAATAAATTAGCCACATCAGAGTCATTGACAACATTTTTGAGGGACTTAATTATTCCTATTATTTCAGCCATAGTCCTCATTATGTAATTTTCCTCTTGACAAAGGATTCTTTTTGTAATATATTAATCTTCAGATTGTAATAACAGGTGTTAAGAATGAAGGTAAAAAATAAGACCATAGTTAAAAAAATCAAAAACCTGTTCTGGGATAAAGACCTTGATGTTTCAAAGCTTGCGCGGATTATTGGACGTTCCAGGACATGGACATCACAGGTACTATATGGCCATGTGAAAAGCGAAGCCACAAGACAGTCCATCGCCTCTGCCCTCGGAGTGAGGGTTGAGGATCTGTGGCCTGAGAATAACCACAAAAAAGCGGCATAGGAGGAAAAGATGATTGAAAAGGTACGGGCAATAATATTAAAGGAATCGGGCATGAGGCTGTCTCTAAAAGATGCATCAAAGATAGCAGCGCTTAATGGTCTCATCCCTTATTCTCCTTATATATCGGATGCTGCACAGGGAAATCGGCAGGATCAAGTTGTATGGGGGACAGCATGTCCCACAGAAAATTATGCAAACGGAAGGCTGATCTGTGAACCCAGCGGAAACTAACAAAAAGCTCTTTAGCTGCCTTGATAGGCACAGCCTGTTTTCGGCACTTTTTGCAGACAAACAGGCCGGGTTCTTCGGCAAATTTATCAATGCGGGACAATGGGTATGCAGAGGTATTTCCGCAGTCATTGCATCTAAAAGAGATATGATCAATCCACATCATTCCATAGTCGCCGACCTTAAGCTTATAATCGGTCATTTCAAAGCCGCTCTCTTTTATCTCCTCTGCAGCGGCAGCAAATCGCGGGTAGAACTTAAAAAACCGGCTTACGACTCCGGGCTTGTCGGATGTAATTCTGCATTGAGGGCATCCCATAACGCCGCCTTCTTCTATCTGCCAAAACTCCTCCGGCTTAAAGAAAAAGCTGGTGAGGCACTTGCGGCATATGAACTCGGCATTTTCGGGAAACATCTGCACACCTCCATCTCGCGGCTTAAGCCGTCTTTCAAAGATTTCTTGATTACAAGTTTACAAGTAAACAAATGGGGTCGTCAATGACTAATCGCGAAAAAAAATCGTCTAACCAGCAAAACATATTTGAATGGATCAAAAAAGCCGAGGAGCTTTCGCGTCAGACAGTAAATCCTCCACAGGGCAGTCTCGATATCGACACAGAACTCCGCTCCGCTCTCACAGAAGACCTCAAACACGCAAAGGATCAGACAGGCAGAGAGCTTTCACGCTATGAGGTTGCAGCCAGGATGTCCGAACTCACCGGCGTGGAGATCACAAAATCCATGCTCGATAACTACACAGCCAAGACCCATGAGAATCATCGATTCCCCTGTCAGTTCCTTCCGTCATTCATCATTGCCACAGGTGGACAGCGCAGGACGTTTGAAGTGCTATCAAGACATTCCGGGCTGTTTGCCCTCCCAGGGCTGGAGGCCCTTCGTGCAGAAATACAGCAGTTCTATGAGCAGCGGAAGAAAATCAACAGCGAGATTGAAAAGAGGGAACTTTTCCTGAAGGAAATACAGAAAACCGGAGGTGTGGAGTGAAGACTTACAGGCGCATCGAGGCAGTGAGGAAGTCAGGAGAGATACTCAAATATCTCGCGCATCAAAAGGAGCCGGTCAATGGCCCGGAGATCGGTAAGGCTCTGGACATTGCCGATGGCACGGTAATGTGCCACATGGCAACGCTTGAAGACCTGGGTTTCGTGCAGAGCGTGGGCGATAGATTCAAGCTCGGCATGGGGTTGGCGCTGATATGGGCAAGAGTAAAGAGCAATCTGGAAACAGAGAAGCAGAAAATTGAAGACGATTTAAGCGGACTGGAGGTGCAGTGATGACTGAAGATGCTGTTTTAAAGATAATGGGGCACAATGTTAAGGCTCTCGATATTCTTGACTTTATTAATAAACAGATAGAGTCGTTTAAATCTCCATTTACTGACAACAAATCAAAGATTCAAACCCTGGCATTTCTCGCTTACGCCGAGGGGTTGAAAATGGGCATAACTCTTGAGAATGAAAAGTTCAGGGCTGCCCTTGAAAGATATGCGGATCAAAAGGAAGGCCAAATGCAGGACATTATTCTGAAATATATACAACCAAAAGGAGAGGCATAAATGGCGAACAAACCAAAAACAGAAAGACCTACAGACGCACAGGTTGAAGCCGCAAAAGAGATATACGAAGTCGCCCGCAGGGATGCCGACGCAGAGATACAGAAGATGAAGATAGACCTTGATGCGGCAAAAGAAGACTACGAGGCCATAGGATTTATTAAATGCGCGGATATGGATATTGAATTTAAAAAGCTCATGAAATATCTCACTATCTACAAAATCCTTAAAGCAAAAGATTATAGAAAAGCGGGCATGACAAAAGAGCAGTTTCTCGACGCCATTGGCGAACCCTACAAGACAACCGATAGGGTCTTAGATGATGTTGCTCCCATATATGAGGCATTTTCGGACAAAATGTCCAATTTTTTCGGACTGAAATTCAATGAAATCAAGCTCTTAGGTAAAACAAAATTGGACAAAATGTCCAATTTTGAGGGCGAATACATCATTTATAAAGGTGAGAAAATCCATATATCTGAGTCGCCGATTGTCATCCGTCGCATAGAGGATGATACTAAAAAACAACTCGAAGACAAAGACGCAGAGATTAACGCACAGAAGCGTACCCTCGCATTAAAAGCGGATGCAATTAAAAAGATGGAGCGCGAGATCAAGCGCCTTGAAAAAACCGTTGAGGTCTCAGATCTCTCACCGGAAGATCAGGAGCAGATAGACCTGCTCAAAGAGCTGCAGGCTAACCTGCAAAGGCTGATATACACGGTGCGCCAAAAAATAGACTTCCGCAAATCCTCAAAAGAGGTATTACGGCAGCTTTATTTCCTTTATATATTCGGCTCCAAGATATTGATGGATGAGCGCATGGCGCTCAATGACGCATATGCCGATGCTGATGAAGTGCCATGGGAGATCATGGAGGAGGAACTGCCTCCGTCAGAAGTCCTTGTAGACAACCTGCCACTTACAAAGGGCATGGGCAAGGCTTACAAAGAAAAGATAGAGAAAAGGAAATCGTAATGCCCGTCTCCGAGACAATTCTTAACCATGTCTATCAATCAATGTCCGGCCTTGCCGAAGGCGAGGCAGGCAAAAAGGCTGATGAGCTTGCCCGCCATTACGGCGTAACAAGGCAGACCATTTTCAGATATGCAGGAATAAAGGGACTGAGATGGAGAAAAGAGAAAGCTACAAAAGGCAAAACAAAAGTATCTGACGATGCGATCATGAAGGCGGGCGCAATGCTGCTTGTCAGCCGCCGCACATCAAACGAAATCACTCTTCCTGCCTGTGATGCCAAAGAAATGCTTGAAGATTCTGGCATAGACACAGGAGTTTCAACCGGCCGGTTTTTGGGACTTATGCGGCAGCGCGAAATAGCCGCAAAAGACATACTCTGTCCATCCCCTCATCAGAACATGCTCAGCGAGCATCCCAATCATGTCTGGCAGTTTGATGTAACGAACTGCATTCAATACTTTCTTGACGACAAAGGCCCCACAGGATTAAATGAGCGCGATGCGGACATGGAGTTATACAAAAACAAGATCGTCAAGACAGCAAAGGCAATAAAGAAAGAGCTGCTGCGCTACGTGGCCGTAGACCACTGCACAGGCGCATTTTTCCTCTGGTATTACTATGCCTCTGGCGAGCGCGCCATAGACGGCGCTGATTTTCTTTTTAAGGCCATGAGGCCAAAGGATGAGATCATAAAACAAGTGTTCAACGGCACTGCCGAATCCAAGCTCAACAAATATCACCTTCACGGTGTGCCGTTCATGCTCATCCCCGACAAAGGCTCCATTATGAACGATAAGGCCAATCAAAATCTTTTCAAATCCCTGCGTATAGAAGTAGAGCCTCACCTTCCGGGCAATCCCCGCGCAAAGGGCGCTGTGGAAGGGCTTATGAAAATAATCAACCGTTTTGAGGCAAGGCTTAAATTTCAGCGTCCGGGCAATCTTGCAGAGCTTAATGCATGGGCGCTTGACTGGTGCATTAAAATCAATGGCGTCAACCTCATGCGCGGAGTTGCGCCGAGGTCTGCAATGTGGTCAACGATCAGGAGCGAGCATCTCCGCCTTTGCCCCGAGGAGGCCATTTACAGAATGCTCATCCGCAAGCCCGAGGAAGACTGCAAATGCAATGGCTCCATGCATTTCAAGTTAAACGGCCGCACCTATCAGGTACCGGATTCCAACGCATCTAATAAATGGGTCAAGGTTGTAATACATCCCTATGAATATCCGAAGGTAGAGGCGCATTTCAGCGGTGAGGTCTATCTCCTTCAGCCTATAGAAAAGGATCAGTACGGCAGGCTCTCGCAAGGAACAACTTACGGCGAATACAAGAGCCATAAACATACGGTTACTCAAAAAGCAAAATCAGAGATGGAAAAGATCGCAGCCGATGAATGGGGCATCTCATGGAAGGGCACAGGAGACAAGCGCAGGGCAATAGCTCCGCCGGTCGGACACGAAACGCCGCTTAAAGTTTTCGGCCATCAGGCGGATAAAGTCAAGGTCGATTTCATATCACGCAAAGGCACTGAGCTTAATATCGAGCAGCCGCAGGCCCTCACATCTCCAGTAACAGCGGATGCTCACGAGGTCTCGAGGAGCATCATAGACAGGCGCATACCTATAATGGAGTTTTTCTCGATGCTCAAAAGGGAGATCAGCAAGATACAGCCTGAGCTTAACAGCGCATTGCGCGCTGAATTCGGCGAAAGCATCAGTAAATCAAAGGCAGAGGAGGTGATAGCAGAGATCAAGGCAGGCACATGGAAAGCCGCATCCGGCGCCGGCGATGACAAACAGGCAGCGGCAATGTGAGGAACTGGATTCCGCATCAAGTGCGGAATGACAAAAAGAGGGCAAAAGGAGGTGTGAGAGTTGGGAAAGTGTCGTCTAAAGGGTTACCAGATGCCGTTTCATCCGATTATGCTTAAAAGGCTCATCCTTGAATGCAGTCTTATACAGGCAGAGATAGCAAAGGCAGCAGGTGTACACAGGGCAACAATGAATGTATGCATTAACCGCTCATTCATTCCCTCGACTGTCCCTGATTTTCACGAAAGGGTCGAGGCCTACATATCAAATCATCCCGATGCAATGAAATGGTTGGCTGACAATGGATTGCAGCCTTCAGACATATGGGAACCGGCAGGTTCGGAGATGAGAAAGCACAATCCAAAAGGCCTTATGAACCGTTCATGGCAGACAAGAAAAACTCCGGCCATGCTGCCCGGAGACGCTAATAATATCGAATTCAACCAGGAGGTGGATATGTTATCAGCAGAAGCAATGAGGCATTTCAAACTTTTCAGGAATCCTTTTATCAATGACATCAAAGACGTGCAGGACATATATCTGAGCGATGAGCACAGATATATCAAGGAAGTAATGCTCGATGCAGCAAGAAATCAGGGCTTTGTGGCAGTCGTGGGCGAGGTCGGCAGCGGCAAATCCGCAATCAGAAAATATGTGGTTGAGGAATTAAGCAAGGATGAGAGCTGCAGGATAATATTCCCCAGGATGATTGACAAGACAAGGGTCACTGCTGCAAGCCTCTGCGATGCGATCATTATGGACCTGTGCGATGAGACGCCAAAAATGAGGCTTGAGCAAAAGTCACGTCAGGTTGAAAAACATCTCATATCAAGGGTCAAGTCAGGTGGCCGCACATGCCTGATGATAGAGGAAGCGCATGACCTTACAGTGCGGGTGCTGAAGCTCCTTAAGCGAATCTACGAAATAGAGCACGGCTATAAGAAAGCGGTTGGCATCATCCTCATAGGCCAGCCTGAGCTTGGCAGCCTATTCAATGAGCAGGACCATTACGAGATGAGAGAGGTTATCCGCCGTTGCCAGATAGCATACATTCGAGGGCTTAACGGCAACATCAAGGATTACCTGACTCACAAATTCAAAAGAGCCGGAGTCGAAATCTCAAAGATCATAGATGATAAGGCTATAGGCATGATCTCAAAAAGGCTCACGGACATTGATGACAGAAAGCGAAAGATCAGCAACGCCTACCCGCTGACTGTCAACAACCTCGTAATCCGCGCAATGAACGAATCGTATGAGATGGGCTTTGACAAAATCACCGAGCAGGTAATGCAGGCGATATAAGGGGGATATATGGGTAATAGATACGGCAGGAAAAAGACAATAAGAGTTAAGAGTCAAGGGTCAAGAGTTAAGGGGCAGGGCAACGGCAGCGGTGTTGTCTGCAAGCGGGGCAATGAGGCGATAGACATCTCAGTATGCGAGGTCTATCAGGTAAGGAATCCAGAACACTGCTTTGGCTGCATGCATTTCAGGGGGTGAGAGATGAAGCTTAGAAACGCAAGGCTTTGCATTAATTGCGACGAGGTATATGAGGCGACAGGGCTATACAGCAGATGTCCAGCGTGTGCATCAGAATCATTCAGGCTTATTTGTGAATGGATACCAACCGTCAATGAATTTGAGAGATGGATAAAAGAAAGGAGCGGAGAGGCTGCCACCTCATCCGCCCCTGCTCCCGCAAATGCAGGAGGTGTAAGGATATGAAGATTATATCAAAAAAGATCAGGCTATGGGATGAGATTATCCCTGGAATACTGGGAGCAATAGCTGCATGGGGATACATCATGCTCATGTATGCAGCAGTAGTGGCATTTGGAGGTGAGTGATGACGGCGCCATGTAGCAAGTGTGGGAAGCCGACAAATGCGCCATCCGGCATATGCGCAATATGCCAGGTAATGGGCAGGGTTGATGAAAAAATTGGAGGTAAAGAAGAAATGGCTAAAAACTATACATGCAAGGAAAGGAAATGCATTAACTGTGGGCAGATGTATCAACCTACAAGCAATGCGCAAAAGAGATGCGATGATTGCAAAGAGAAACATATAGCGGACAGCAAAAAGAATAAGGTTGCTGTCATTCCTGCGAAAGCAGGAATCCAGAGAAAAAAGGGACTGGATTCCCCGATCAAGTCGGGGAATGACAATCATGGCAGCAACGGCAATTACACTATCATCATTGATTTTAGAAGATACCCGAAGCTGCATGAGCGATTAATCAACCTTGCACACGATGAATTCAGAACTCCTGAATTTCAGCTTATGCACATGCTGAATCAGGAATTTCAGCAGATGGAGGAAAAGGCATGTCAATAGTATTAGCGGCAGAGATAAGTTCGCTCATTGAGCAATATGGAGAGGAAGCAGTTAAAGAGGCGCTGTTTGCAGCGCTTGAAAAAGACATGAATCTGGCGTGTCCGGAAGAGTAAGGAGGGTAAGGGAATGACGATTTTAGATGTCGAGGCAAAAACAAAAAGCTATGCAGATGCGAGGGATGCGGTATCCGCAATAGTGTCGGCAGTAGAGGAAGAAATAGCGGCTGTAAAAAAGCGCCACATGCAGCGGCTTAAAAAGGCTGTAGCTGTGATGGCAGAGCGACAGGCGGAGCTAAGGTATACCATCGCATACAACCCGGAGCTTTTTATAAAGCGGCGCACACAGGTCTTTTACGGGATCAAGGTCGGCTTCCAAAAGCAAAAGGGCGAGATCACATGGGTAGATGAAGCGCAGGTGCTTAAACTCATTCATAAACACTTCCCGGACATGGTTGATGCGCTCATCAAAACTACAGAAAAGCCCATAAAATCCGCACTCGCACAGTTGCCCGCTGCGGATTTAAAGAGGCTCGGAGTAACAATCAGCGATGACGGCGATGTGGTTGTGATCCGCGCGACAGACAGCGAGATAGACAAACTTGTCGAGGCGCTCTTAAAAGACGAAGAAATCAAAGAAGCGAAGGAGGCGGCGTGAAAAACAAACTGATCGATCTAAATAATCATTTGTTCGCACAACTCGAAAGACTGTCCGACGAGGAGATATCGCCAGAAAAACTCACAGATGAGATCAATAGAGCTAAGGCGATACAGGGCGTTGCAAGCGCGATTATAGAGAACGCTAAACTGGCATTGGATGCCCAGAAGGCCATCAATGAGGGCCTTATTAAAAAGGCGCCGCCAATGATTGGCCTGGAGCCTGACTTTAAACTATGATGTACACTGCTGAACAGATAGAGTTTCTCCGAAGCGGCTATGTTGAGATGTGCATCCCCGATCTCACCCGGGCATTTAACGCCCGCTTTAAGTGTAATAAGACCGAAAGCCAGATCAGATCGGCGACAAGAAATCACAGTATTAGGTCAGGCAGGGACGGGAGATTAAAAAAAGGGAATCGGCCATGGAACGCCGGCACCAAAGGTCAGAGATTAACAACCGCTAACTCAGGCAGCTTCAAAAAAGGGAATGTCCCTGCAAACCGGAAGCTACTTGGATCGGAAAGAATCTGCCCCAAAGGCGGATTTATTTTGCTCAAAGTACCAGAGCGTGACCCGCACACCGGATTCGCTACTCGATATAAGCATAAACACATCTGGATATGGGAGCAGGCACACGGCCCGGTTCCTGATGGCATGGTAGTAGCCTTCCGTGATAGCAATAATCAGAACTGCGACCTCAACAATCTTATGTTAATCTCGCGTGCCGAGTTGCTGAGATTGAACCGGCGAGGATACAAGACAATGCCGGACGAATTAAAACCAAGCGTCCTGGTGCTCTCAAAGCTCGAAGTAAAAACATTTGAGAAAATGAAAGACACTAACGGAAAGGAGGAGGCGTGAGCATATTAGATAAGCAAGTAAAGGCAGGGGAACAGGCGGTAATAAAGAATCTACAAAAAATGGGCTTGGTAAAAGATGCAGCTAAGGAATCAGAATCAGCACTTCTTTGCGATGCAGTAGATGAGTTTGCTAAAGAAATGAAGGCGCGGCTGTTAGAAAAACTACTGGTTGGTTATTCAGGGTGGAATGATCCAAAAAAAGTGTCGTCAGATAATCTAAGAACAGATATCGTTGACGATGCACTGGATATGGAGTTAAACGACGATAGCGAAAAGACTGTAGATATAGCGAACAGGTGCATGATGCTCTGGTATAGAGACAAAGAGGGATTGTGAAAAATCTCGCGAGGGATGGTTTTGAATGTCCGAAGTGCGGACATGAGGAATACAAAATATTACTGTAAGGCCGAAACGGAGGGCGCGTGGCGGGAGCGAAAACGGTGACAGAGTTAGGGCGTAGTAATAGTGCGGGGCTTTACGCAATGAACTACGCGATGGGTGTCGTTCCCTCCGTCTGGCGGTGATGCCGCCACTGATGAGGCTATGAAAAATGAAAATGGATTATAAAATAACAGTCAAAAAGCCTTTTTCCTATTACGGCGGCAAGGGGCCTTTGGCACACAAGATAGTGCCGCTGTTGCCTCCGCACGAGATATATGTCGAACCGTTCTGTGGGTCGGCGGCGATCTTCTTTGCAAAGAAGCCTGCGAAGATTGAGACGCTTAACGATATGGACGGCGCCGTAATGCACTTTTATCGAGTCATCAGAGATCCCGAACTTTTAGAGAAGCTCTACCAGAGATTAGCGCTCACACCTTACAGTCGTGATGAATTCTGCTTTTGCAGAGATCACATACTGGAAACCTCAGACCCGGTTGAACGGGCAGCACGATTTTTCATCGAGAACGAAATGGCATTTGCAGGAAACCCTGACAGACATTCATGGAGAAAAACCGTCGCGACATCACGGTGTAATATTGCAGAGAACATTTCTAAATATCTTGCTAAGATAGCAGGACTGCCGACCTTCCATCTCCGCCTACAGGAAGCACAGATTGAGAATCTGGACTTTCGCAGGATACTGAGAACTCACAACTCGCCTGAGACTCTTGCATATGTTGACCCGCCATATGTCCTTGCGCTGAGAAATAAAAGCCATAAATATCTTTTTGACATGTCTGAGATAGACCACAGAGAGCTTGTGCAAATGCTTCTGGAGTATCAGGGCATGGTAGTGATCTCCGGCTATGATCATGCGATATACAAGCCGCTTGAACATGCCGGATGGCATAGGACAGAAATAGAGACAACATGCCACGCAGTCGGCCGCACAAGGGCGAATGGTATGCAGGGCAAAGGCGTGATATTGAAAAATCACCGCCGCATTGAAATAGTATGGCGGAATCCGGCTGCAATGGCAGCGATAGAGAGACATGCAGCAGGCGACTCTTAATTTTGATCTAACGAATGAGGAAGCGGCTGTGCTGAATGTTATACAGGCGCACAGAGGCAAGGGGAGCGCTATTTTGGGAAAGACAATAGAAAGTATCACCGGCATTGAATATGACAGGCTGAGGGCTGTGATATCGCATCTGGTCAATGACCACGGCTATCTCATAGCGAGCAACTCAAAAGGATATTATGTGCCGGTGACGGCTGAAGAAATATCCGAGGCGACAAGGAGCCTCCGGCACCGGGGCATATCAATCCTTGTCCGCGCAGCGCGGCTGCAAAAGACGAGCGTGGAGGAGATATTCAGACAGAGCAGGATGGAGTTTCAGGAGGCAGGCAGATGAAAACAGGAATTCTTAATGTCATAGACAACAAGCAAAAACAGCTTATACATATTTGCAAAACTCAGCTCATCGAAAAGGGCGAACTCAGCGAAGAGGGCTATCGCGATATGATGGACAGGCACTACGGAGTGAGAAGTTGCGTATACCTTACATATAATCAGGCAGAGGCGTTCATCAATGACCTCATTGCATTAGGCGCGGTGATCAAGCGCAAGCGCCGCCCTCGCCGCCCGCAGGCCCCGAATATTACAGCGCTCGTATCTCCGCAGGAGATTGCGAAGATAGAGTATTTAAAGGCTGATATAAAATGGCGGTTTCATGATGGCTATGACAGATGGATTAAGAAATATCTGAAAAAGGATCGCATCACAACGAGCAAGGAGGCTTCGAAAGTTATCGAGGCGCTGAAAGGCATGCTTGCCCGGCAGCAAAACCCCACCCATCCTCCCCTTGGTAAGGGGAGGAGCAAGGAGGGGTGGGAGGGCGTGCAATATTATCACGACAGGAGCAATGCGTTTTGATGAGAAGATTTTTGCTACAGTTGGGCAAATATTTTGAAACCGTCATCAGCTTTGGCGGGGACAAGAGGGTCATTGTCGCAGGCAATAAAAATGTCTGCTGCAAATACCTTGAAGACATTGAGTATATCAGCTTTCCGTCTCTCGGAATAATAAGATTGAACTTTAACTATTGCCCGACATGCGGGAAGCCTTTAAGGAAGCGGGAGGAGGCTTGAACGATAATAGGATTTTAGAAAAACTTCCTGGAGATCTCCGGCGTATTGCAGAGATAGCTGGCATTGATGCGACCTTGAAAATCGCAAAAGAATTCGGCGGCGCATATCTCTATATCCCCAAGCTTGACGGCCTTTACAGAGAAATAAGGGACGCATCTATCCGCGAGGAATACGACAACGGCAAATCTGTTAGAGAGCTTGCACGAAAACACGATCTAACAGACAGACATATATACAATATCCTCGGCGTGCAGCCTGAAGACGACAAAACTTTTAGCCTACCATTTATCGATTGAAATCCTGTCGCTGAAATATTTCAACTGAAACGCTTCATATTCAGCGCTTCACATCATTCCCTCTAAACTCATAGCATGACAATGAATATCGAAGGGGCTGGAGTGAAAAACTCTGCGGCGGTTGGAAGGCCCGCAAGGGACTTAGCTGACGATGCCCCTCTTAATTGCTTCTTAGCAGGAGCCTTCAGTTGCCAGGCTCACACCTCCCGACTCGCGGAGCGGCCTCACACCACCGCTCCGCACTTTTTTTCAGAAAGGAGAAATTAACAGATGACAGAAGACAGAAGACAGAACACAGACAAGTTTAAAGACCTATCAGAGCTTGAATTAATGACTATCTGCATTTACGGCGAGGCGCGCAATCAGGGGCTTGACGGCATGTTGGCTGTGGCTTCTGTGATTTTTAACCGCGCTAAAAATCCCTCATGGTGGGGCGGCGACATTAAAAGCGTCATCCTCAAACCGTGGCAGTTTAGCTGCCTTAATGAAAACGACCCTAACAGAAAGATACTTGAAAACATTACTGTAGATTTTCAGGACTCACTTGAGAGACTTAGTATGCTCTGTCATTGTTACTGGATAGCAAAAGGATTACTTGAAGGCTACCTCAGTAGTAATGTCGGCGGCGCAACGCATTACCACACGCGACAAGTCAAACCCGAATGGAAAGATAAACTCAAAAAGATTATCCAGATAGGAGACCACATTTTTTATGTGTGAGAAGTGCTATGAGGCATATCAGGAGATAAAAAGACTTGAGGCAAGGGTTAATCTGCTGCACGAGGCTGTGGCGGAGGTTCTATATAAATTAAGGGAAAAGTCAGAACTGGATTCCGCATCAGGTGCGGAATGACAGAGCAGGAGGTCTAAGATGAAAAGATTTATAGTCTTGATGTTATTGGTCGTAATTATTGGTTGTGCGATGAGCAATGTTGCATTTGCTGCGGATGCAGCGCCTGCAACACAGAGCGCCCTCGGCATTGCAATAAAGGACACTGTCGACAACACTATCATCCCGCTGCTTGTGGCCTTAATAGGTTCTCTCATAAGCATAGTGATGGTGAAGATCAAGAAGAGATTGAACATCCAGCTTTCCGCAGAAACAGAGGCATGGATACAGCGCCAGGCAGAGGCTGCTGTACAGATGGTGGCAGAAAAGGCAGCAGCAAAGATCAAATATGGCAAGATTGCCCTTACAAAGAACGAAAAGCTCGATATGGCAATAGCATCGCTCATCTCGAAAGTTCCGCATCTTACAAAAGAACAGGCAGATGCATATATACATGCTGCGCTTGCAAGGATTCCGGGTATTGGGACAACAGGCGACCAGTCGTTGGTCGCAGGCAAATGATAATAGCAATATTAAAGATCTTCGCAGTCCTCCTTCCCTGGGTAATCGAATTTTTTGGGAAAGAGGCGAAGGCACGGAGGGAAGATGAAGGCTTCGACAAGGCCATTGCTGAAAACGATGCTGCTGCTATTACTCGTATGCTGTCTCAGCGTTATGACAGCGTGCGCTCAAAAGACAGTAGTAGTCCCGGACAGCAGGGAAATAATCAGTCTTGAAAAAGGCTCTGAGCCAAGACCGGGCTGGTTTGGGATATCAGGGGGATATTTGAGAGACCTGTTCCGTGATTGCGGAAAGACAGAGGGGAAAGAAGGCAAATGACGCCGGAACAGGTCTCGATCATCAATACTGTAGCAATGATCCTGGATAAGATCGGCACATGGCCGATAGGGACGATTCTTTTCATGATCGTCATAGGACCATGGGCAGTTATGGTTTTTATAGCCATGGGGCAGGAAAAAAGATTTAAGGCTACAAAAAGAATGTATGAAAACAATGTGGAACTCGTAAAGGCTTACGAGTCAGTTGCAAAGAATCTGCAGGAGATCGTGATCTTCAACACGCAGATAATGACTCAGGTCAAGGACAGGATAGACAGCAATCTCTTTTGTCCTGTTTTTAAACAGCAAACCAAAAAGACGGAGGTCGGAGGATGAGTGAAAGGTTAAAGCTCAAGGGCGCGTTGTCTGAGTTGAAATTCAGGGACATGGAACTTGTTACTGCTGCGAAGTCGCATATATCAGCGATTAAAGAAAAGCTGGCTGATGCGGTATTCAGGCCTCTTGAGCAGATAGATGCCGACAAGATCGCCTATCACGCAGATGAATTGCTCCGTATCCACGGCGAGCATAAAGAGACTTTACAAAAAATTGCCGACATTGAAAAGGAGCTTGCCTGATGGGTCGCCGCAAACACGGCTCAATACATGATTTGCCAGAGCATGTAAAAAAAGACATCAACGCTTTGTTGATAGAGAATAAGACTTATGCAGACATTGTGGCATTTGTCAAAAAACATCACGGCGTGGATCTTACCGATTCGTCATTGAGCAGATATAACAAAGACTTCATGGAAGAACTGAAGCTCACACGCATCCTTCAGGAGCAGGCTGCATGGCTCAATGACGATCCTGAAAAGGCTCTCGTGCTGGAAAAGCTCACAGCCACGATGATAACCAGACGGCTTGCCACGGCACTGCAGGAAGGCGATTTCAAAGTAGTGGACAACGCCAAACTCATAGATGCCTTTGCAAAGCTTCAGGCGAGCAGCATAAAGAGGGCTGCATTTGAGGAGGAGATAAAGAAGAAAATCGCTAAAACTGCCGAGGATGTCACAAAGATCGTTAAACGAAACGGACTTTCGGATGAAACCGCTGCACAGATACGCGCGAAGATACTGGGGGTGGCGAAATGAATGTCACCACTTTGAAGGATATTCAGGGGCTGCCGAACGATGGCGTCCTCCTCGGATATCAGCGCCGCTGGATTGCAGACCGTGCGGATGTTAAGGTCGCTGAGAAGTCTCGGCAGGTAGGTCTCACATGGGCAGAGTCCGCAGACGATGCGCTACTGGCTGCAAGCGAAAATGGGATGGACGTTTTTTATATCTCTTATAACAAGGACATGACAAAAGAATTTATTGATGACTGCGCTTTCTGGTCCCGCTTCTATAACCTCGCGGCATCAGAGGTGCAGGAATTCGTATTTAAAGACAAGACGCCGGACGGCGAGAAAGAAATCCACGCCTATCGCATAGATTACGACTCCGGACACGTGATCATGGCGCTGTCATCGCGGCCTTCAAATCTCAGAAGCAAACATGGAAAAGTTGTTATTGATGAAGCCGCCTTTGTCGATGACCTTAAAGGCTTATTAAAAGCAGCAATGGCATTTCTTATATGGGGCGGCAAGGTTGTTATCATCAGCACTCATTTCGGAGAGTCGAACTACTTCAATATTTTGATCAATGACATCAGAAAAGGAAAATACTCTTACGGCCTTCATACTATCACGCTTGATGACGCACTTGCCGATGGACTCTATAAAAGGATATGTCTCATTCTCGAAAAGGAATGGTCTCTGGAGGCGGAGAAAGAGTGGAGAGACAAACTTATCAAAGATTACGGTGAAGACGCCGATGAGGAGCTTTTCTGCATCCCCTCTCAGGGCAGCGGGATATATTTCACTTCTGTTGTCATTGAATCATGCATGAAAAAAGGCATTCCTGTTGTTCGCTGGATCTGCAAGGACGGCTTCGAACAATTGTCTGACGATGTGAGAAGAAAGGAATGCCAGGACTGGCTCGATGCCAACGTTGCGCCCCTGCTCGATTCGCTTGACAATGACCTCGACTACTATTTCGGCGAGGACTTTGCGCGCGACAGAAATCTTACGATTATATTCCCGGGAGCGCGGCAGAAAAATCTTTCAATCAAAGTTCCATTTTCTGTTGAGCTGGCAAACGTACCTTTTAAGCAACAGGAGCAGATACTCTTCTTTATCGTAGACCGGCTGCCCAACTTCAGGGGCGGGGCAATGGACGCGAGAGGCAACGGGCAATATCTTGCAGAGGTTGCAATGCAAAAATACGGCGCAGACAGAATATTCGAGATCATGCTTACACGCGAGTTCTACCGCGATGCCATGCCGAAATATAAAGTCCGTTACGAAGACAAAACTATCGAGATTCCGCAAGATGCAGATATCCTTGACGATCATCGGGCAGTGCGAATGTCGAAGGGCGTGCCTCTCATCTCGGATACGCAGAGACCTGGAGATAAGAGCATCCAGCGACACGGCGATTCCGCTGTTGCAGGGATGCTGCTATGCTATGCCGTTGATAATGGCACTTCCGGCCCCATCGAATACGAGACCGTCAAAACCCGCGAGTCAATGCAGGGGATCGGGAGGGGCGCATGGTAATTAATTTTAAAGCCCTACAATCGATTTTTGTGGGAATCAACCTCTCCATAGTCGCACCTTGCCCGTTTACCCTGTTTATAAACGCTCTCTGTAATTCTGGGGAGGTATTGTAATGACGCTCATTGACCGATTTGGCAGAGAAATACGGACCAACAAACCCATAACTGATGAAATTGCTGTTGCAGGCATCCGCGACAGGTACTCCACATATCCATCTCACGGTCTCACACCTGAGCGTCTCGCAACGATCCTCAAGGAGGCTGATGCCGGTGATGTCTACCGTCAGGCAGAGCTATTTGAGGAGATGGAAGAAAAGGACGGACACCTTGCATCTGTGCTTCAAACCCGGAAGCTTGCAATCTCGGGTCTTTCATGGGAGATATTGCCTGCATCCGATTCGGCAGAGGACAAAAAGATAGCCATTGCCGCAAAGGAGGTGATCGAATATATCGAAAACTGGGAGGATGGACTCCTCGATATCCTCGATGCGATTGGCAAGGGGTTTTCTGTCAATGAAATCATGTGGGAGATTTCAGAAGGCCATGCATGGATAAAAACGCTTGAATGGGTACATCAAAAGAAGTTTACCTTTTCATCTCAAAACGGCCTTGTTCTTAAAACCCCAAGGCTGCTCACTGATGAAAGCCCGATCTGGGGAGAGGAGTTATTGCCGAATAAGTTTGTCTTTTTCCGTCACCATGCACGCTCAGGCGCTGCTCCGAGGGGCGGACTCTGCAGGCCGTGCGCATATATGTATCTCTTTAAAAATTATGACATCAAACACTGGCTCATTTTCAATGAGCTTTTCTCCGTGCCTATGAGAGTTGGCAAATACAAGGCTGGAGCAAGCAAGGACGAGATAGAAAAGCTCAAACAGGCAGTCTACAACCTGGGCGTGGATGCTGCTGCGGTGATATCAGATTCAACAGTTATCGAGTTGATAGAATCAAAGCTCAGAGGAGATGTATCGAGCTTCAGTAAATTCATTGAGTTCTGTGATAAGACAGAATCAAAGATCGTCCTCGGCCATACAGGCAGTTCTGAGTCCACTCCCGGAAGGCTCGGCGGAGAAGACGAGGCCAAAGATGTCCGCCAGGACTTAAAAGAAGCCGATGCCAAGGCTCTGGAAAAGGCAATCAAATTTCAGATCATATCTCCGTGGGTTTTGTACAATTACGGCCCCACAGCCGGAGTTCCAAAATTCAATCTCCGCTATGAGACTCCAGAGGACATGGAGAAAACCGCAAAGGTTTACGGCATCCTGGTCAAGGACGCAGGATTCAAAGGCATCGGAGCAAATCACATACACGAAAAATTTGGCATCCCGAAACCGACAGCAGGCGAGGATGTTCTCGGCGTTGTCAGTGCTGAGGCGAGTGTAAAAACTCAGTCAAATAAATGCACCTGCGGCCATCATAGCAGAGCATCTCTCATGGTCAATACTTCCGGCTCTCCCGATGATGAATGGATTACAAAATACATGGAGCGTCTGACTCCATCCCTGAAAGGCGCTAAGGATTCAGCGCTTAAGGAAATAGAGTCATGGCTGCATTCGCTAAGTGCGCCTCCGTCTTTTGACGAGCTCAATGAAAAAATTCAGAGAATTCTCGGTGAGGCATTTCAGAACATAGATAGAAAGGCTTTTGACAATACTATTTCAGAGCTATACGCATTCTACAAAATCAAAGATGTTTTGACTCAAGGGATTGAGATCGCATTTGGCGGCGCTGATGTGCGGGCGGTGGATTTTCTCGCTAAGCTGGATCACTTTTATGCGAGCAAGTTTATAAGAAACCCTGAGACTATAGAATCAATCAAGAGTTTTATCCAGACTCAATACCTCGAATCCGGCTCCGGTCTTTTCGGCAGGGGCAGCGCAGAAGACATTCAGAAATTCAAAGTACTCCTTGACCAAAAAGTCGGAGAACTCAGCGACTATCAGGTCAGAAGGATCGTGGATACTGGAGTGCAGAGGACAAGGAACTGGGCGCATGTTGCTCAGATGCATGATGCCGGCATTGCAGAGATTGAGATATACGAGCCGACAATGGACTGCTCTTTTTGTCAATCGATGAATGGAAAGATTATCCGTGTGGATATCGCATACATGAAAATGACAGAGCAGACAGCAATGTCTCCTGAACAATACGAGGCAGAGTTTGAAAGAGATGATAATAAGCCTACTCTGGATAATATCGAGAGCTTTGTAAACAGGGGGCTTCTGCCTCCGTATCATCCGCACTGCCATGGCAGGATCATGAAGAGGATAAAAAGGTAATGGAAGTCAAACTTGAAATAAAACCGGCTATCGAGCAACTGGTGAGAGGCCTCGGAGGAGATTTAAAGGAGAGCGCCCGCGCAGGATTGGTTCATCTGCTTAGCGAACTCGAAGCAGTGGCAGTAAAGCATACACCTGTAGACACATCCAATCTCGTCAACTCCATTACAAGCTATACAACAGACGGCGGAATGGTCGGAATCCTCAAGGCAACCGCACCGTATGCAAAGTATGTTCATGACGGCACAGGCATTCACGGCCCGTATAAAAAAGAGATTGTCATCACGCCTAAAAAGGCTAATGCCCTATACTGGCCTGGAGCTATGCATCCTGTTAAAAGGGTGGTATCAAAAGGCATGAAGGGTAAACCGTTCTTTGCAATCGCAATAAAAGAAGTTGATCCTCAAAAGACATTTGAGGATGGAGTCAGGAAATTTTTAAGAAGCAAGGGGAGGATGTAGAGAATGAAAAGGCGAATAGCTCTTGTCTGTAAAGACATGCAGGGGCAGGTGCCCGCAGAGATACAGGTCATTCCCGGCGGATTTCATCAGACACCAAAGGGCGACTTTCTCTGTGATGCGCTTTCCGTGCAGATGGTGATCGAGGCTTACAATGCTCGCATCAATGATATGGTCATTGATTACGAGCATCAAACGCTTTCCGGAATGGAGGCTCCGGCAGCAGGCTGGATAAAGGAGCTTATCGATAAGGGGCAGGACGGTATATGGGCAAGGGTTGAGTGGACAGAAAGGGCAGCTCAGTACATCGCAAACCGTGAATACCGCTATATCTCTCCTGTCTTTTTTGTCAGGGATGCAGACAAGAGAGTCACCGAGCTTTACAATGTTGCCCTTACGAACCAGCCAAACATAGACGGCATGGTGCCACTTATAAACAAGCTGTCAGCTGACAGCTATCAGCAAACAAAGGAGGAAAAAACTATGAAGGGACTTCTATTGGCTCTGGGCTTGCCTGAAACAGCCACAGAGCAGGAAGCAATTGCTGCAGTCAATAAGCTGCAGCAGAATTCGCAGATTGTCGCTAACAAGGCTGTGCTGGACGCCCTCGGGATGAAAGAGGGAGTGACTGAATCAGAGGTCACAGGCACTATCATGGCAATGAAGCAGTCACACGGACAGGCCGGGGATCTCGCTGAGAAGGTAAAGGCTCTCTCATCAAAGATTGCAGAGAGGGATGCAAACGATGCAGTGACGCTCGCAATCAATGACGGCAAGATCACGCCTGCACAGAAGGACTGGGCAATGGAGTATGCAAAGAGGGACATTGAAGGCTTTAAGGTCTTTGTCTCAAAGGCGCCGAAGGTGATCATCACCGATAAGGTTGCAGGTGAAGGACAGAAGACCGAGGGCGCTCTTGATGAGACAGTGATGATGGTATCAAAGATGTTCGGGAACACCCCAGAGGACATCAAAAAATACGGCACTAATTAAGGAGGGATAGAACATGAGAAAAAAGCATCTGTTTTTGGGAATGGCAGCGATAGCGATACTGCTGTTTATAGCAGTGATTGCAATTGCATCTTTATCACCACAGGCAGCACTTACCGCGTCACTTATACCAGTGATCGGCATGGCTGCATTAACAAAGGATCGAAACACGCCGTATCGTGAAGGCCAGCAGTATTCAGTCGGTGTTGCTGCCAACGCAAAGATTTATGCTGGCTCAATAGTTGCCATCAACTCTTCAGGCTATGCAGTTGCAGCAAGCGATACAGCAGGATTAAAAGTTGCAGGCCGTGCAGAGGAGCAGGTGGATAACACCGGGGGAGCAAATGGGGCAAAGACAGTCCTTGTCAGAGAGGGAGTCTTTGGGTTTGCAGGCAGCGGCTTGACGGTTGCTGACATTGGAAAGCCCTGCTTTGTAAGCGATGACCAGACAGTTTCTGTTGCGGCAACAACTAACAATGTTCTCGCCGGTATTGTCGAGGCTATTGATTCTGCATCAGCGCCATGGGTGCGGATGGGCATCTCCGCGACGTCGCCTGTGCGCAAAAGCAGACTGAGCTATAAGACAGTTGCTGTAACAGTTAATGCTGCAGCAACGGCAGGGTCATCTGCTGCAGATGCACAGCTTGTCGGAGGCGAGATACTCGGCTATTACCCAACAGGTAATCAGGACCAGCATGTGGACACCATTGCCCTCAATGCTGACGGTTCAATAACCATAACACTTGCAGCGGCAGCCACCGCGAATAACACATTCAAAGCGGCTGTCCTCAGAAACATATAAGAAAGGAGGAATAAACAATGCTTGTAAACATGGAATCCATTAAGGCGATATTCATAAACCTGAAGACCACCTTCAGCAAGGCTTTTGATGCAGCTCCATCAGTATGGCAGAAGATAGCCATGCGCGTTCCATCCACTGGCAAGGAAAACAATTACGCATGGCTTGCAAATTTTCCGAAGATGAGAAAGTGGATAGGAGAGAAGGCAGTCAAGGCGCTTGAGGCCTTCAAGTACACAATCGTTAACGATGACTTTGAGGCGACGGTCGAGGTGGATCGTAATGACATCGAGGACGACAATCTTGGCATCTATGCTCCACAGGCTGAGATGGCAGGCTTCAGCGCAAAGCAGCTTCCTGATGAGATAGTGATGGATCTTGTCAACAATGGATTTACAAACCTCTGCTATGATGGCCAGTATTTCTTTGACACGGATCATCCTGTGGCAGGGGCATCTGTAAGCAATAAGGGCGCAGCAGCCCTTTCTGTGGCAACTCAGGCAGCAGCGCAGGCATCATACGGAGCAGCAAGGACAGCATTAAGGAAAATGAAAAACGATGAAGGGCAGCCTTTGAATATCACGCCGAATGTATTGCTTGTGTCACCTGCAAATGAGGACACAGCAAATGCCCTGATGAAGAATGACCGTCTCGAAGATGGAAAGCCAAATCCTTACAAGGGCACGGCAGAGGTTGTTGTTGATGCAAGGCTCACATCAGACACAGCATGGTTTCTGCTCGATACTACCAAGCCTGTCAAGCCATTTGTGTATCAGGAAAGAAAGGCCCCTGTGTTTGTCGAGCAGACAGACATGAACTCTGACAATGTCTTCATGCGCAAGAAATACCGCTTTGGCGCTGAGGCAAGGGCAGCAGGCGGATATGGCTTCTGGCAGCTTGCATATGGAAGCACAGGAGCATAGGAGGAATGAACTATGAAGATCAGAGTTAAATCGGTATCTGAAAGCTTCCGCCGCGCAGGCATTGACTTCACGAGGCAGCCACAGGAAATCGATGTGGATGTAAAGACCTTGCAGATTCTCAAGGCAGAGCCGATGCTTGTGGTTGAGGAAATTTCAGAGGAGACAGAAAAAAAGGAGAAAAAAGGCAAATAGGCATCCGGCATAGGTCATATATGACCTATATGACCTATGCCTAAAAAAACTATGTACATAACACTTGAGGACATAAAAAAACTTCTGCCGGAAGAAATCATCATCCAGCTTACGGATGATGAAAACACCGGCGCTGTCAATCAAGCGAGGGTTGATGAGGCTATTAAGGGAGCTGATGCCGAGATCAACAGCTACTGCGCTACAAAGTATGCAGTTCCCTTTACGACAGTCCCCGATATTGTGAAAAGCCTCTCTGTAGAGATAGCTATTTACAATCTGCACAAGCGCAGGACCATATCAGAGGAGATTGAGAAGAGATATGACAAGGCAATTGCAAAGCTGAAGGATATATCCAGGGGACTTATCACCCTGGGTGTCGACCCTGCCCCTGCAGCTACAACAGAGGGCGGAGCAGAGACGAATAAAACAGAGAGCGACCGTGTATTTACAAGAGATTCATTGAGGAATTTTTAAATGCTTAGTGATATTGAAACTAAAATCGTAGAGCGCATCAAAGCTAAGGTGACACAGCCGAGGGATGTGGACATTCAGAAAGCCCACAGCGCACTCATTACCCCTGCTGTATTTGTAATTATCGGCAATGGCAGGTTCAACAAGGTCGCACAGAAATTCAAGCTGGAAGCGAGCGTTTATATCACTGTTGAGTTTAAGAACATGAAGGGCGAGGAGGAAAGGCGAAAGGGTATATACCCGATCTTCGAGGCAATAGTTGCTTGTCTTTTGTTTCAGAACCTCGGACTCTCGATAGATCCTCTTGTGCCTGTGAACTTTCAAAATGTAACAGAAGAGGAAGAGGCAAAGGCCGGGAAGATCCTCTTTCAAATAGAGTTTAAGACAGGCTTCATCATAGAGGAAGTTACAGATGAGGTTATCACCGATCTTCTTAAGATTGGTCTTAATTACTATCTCAAACCGGGTGATGATGTTGTAGATGCATCTGACCTGGTGACATTGGGAGTTTAGATGGAAAAGTGCAACCCTCTATACTGGCTATTAAATGACGATGATCCGAAAGCTCCCGACTGGTATAGGCCAAAAGAGAAATACGGCATCGTAAGAGAGCTCTTATGGCTGATCCGCAACCCTCTACATAACTTTACTTTTTATGTATTGGGAGTGGCAGATCAAATTTTTATCCGTATTGGTAAATATCCAGAGCATGTGTTTAGTCCTTATGGAGGATGGAATTGGGGCATAACCCTTGTAAATAACAACATCTCACATGACGAATACTGGAGGCCAGTAAGCTTAAGGAAAACACTGAAGATTATTCTGCATTACATGGTATTCAACCTTTCAATCCCACTGCCATTTGTTTCATATATAGGCAGAATCAAGTTTTACGCAGGTTGGCGTGAAAGAGGAAACTTAGGTTTTAAATTAACTGTTAACAGGAGGGCAAAATGAAAGTTATTGCAGTAAGGGGCACAAGATGCCCGAAGGAAGACAATCCGAGGACATACATCACAGACGATATTGCTGTTGATGTTCCTGAGACAGCTTATTACAAACGATTGATTGCAGACGGCTCGTTGCAATTAGTGTCAGTGAATAGTGTCAGTGAACAGACACAGAAAACTGACACTGACACTGAAAAAAGAGGAGGTAAAGAATAATGGCAAGCAAGAATATATCATTCGACCAGATACCGAGCAGTATAAGGAAGCCCGGGAAGTATTTCGAGTTCAACACAAAGCTTGCGGTTCGCACCCTGCCGAATAACAAGCAGAGGATGCTGATTGCAGGGCAGAGGCTCAAGACATTTGTTGAGCCTGCAAGGTTTCAGGGCGGCACAAAGAACGACTGCACATCCGGCGGCGCATACACAGGCTCTGCAAAAAAGGAATTCAGGGTAAAGATCAGCACTGCCGGGGCGACTGACCAGTTTCAGTACTCCACAGATGGCGGAAAGACATGGGCTACAGCAACAAACATAACAGGAACTGCACAGACATTAAGCGATGGCGTGACCGTCACTTTTGCTGCAACAACAGGGCATGCTGTTGGAGATGAATGGCATTTCTCGGCATGGCCAGAGCCTACTGTAGCAGCCCTTACACCAACACAGGTATTCAGCGATGTGGAGGCTGCCGAGAAGTTCGGTTATGGCTCAATAATTCATCTCATGGCAAAGGCAGCCATGAATGCTAACCTCTATCTTGATCTGAGCATATGCGCATTGAACGATGCAGACACTGGTGTTGTGTCAGCAGGTGCAGTAACCATAAGCGGCACTTCAACAACATCAGGGAGTCTCAAGGTCTACATCGGAAATAAAAAGGTTGAGATAGGGATTACAAGCGGAAGCGCTGCATCGGCAATTGCAATATCCCTGCAGAATGAGATGGCAAAGTATCCTGACCTCCCCGTTACAGCTGCAGTGGATGGAACAACAGCCGGAAAGGTAAACATCAAGGCAAAAAATAAGGGCACCATGGGAGACCAGATTGATATCTCATATGAACTTACAGCCAGCGGCGTAACTGCCACAATCACTGCCATGACTGGCGGCGCCACAGATCCTAATGTGAATGATGCCATGGCAAAGGTATTCAGTGAGCATTACCACATTATCGCTACGCCTTACAATGACCAGACATCGCTTACGACATTAAGAACGCATCTTGATAATGTCTCAGGTCCCATGGAGCAGAGGGGAGCTGTCGGTGTATATGGCTATGACGGCGCACTTGCATCGGCCACAACCCTCGCAGCGGCTATAAACCATGGAAGGACACTTGGCGCATATCTGAGAGGGACAAGGTCAATCTCTTACGAAATTGCCTCTGCAATGGCAGCAGTCATGGCCTTTGAGGAAGACCCCGCAATGCCGCTCAATACCTTGGAACTGAAGAACATTCATGCACCGGCAATTGACCAGAGATTATCAAGGATAGAGCAGGAAAGCTGCCTATACAATGGAGATACGCCATTGGAGGTTGGCCCTGGTGAAAAGGTTCAGATTGTCCGGGCAATCTCAACATACATCAAGGATGCACAGGGAATTGAGGATATATCGCTTCTTGATATTACAACTATAAGGATACTTGACTATGTGAGAAAGGCTTGCAGGGAAAGGATCTCTTTAAGATTTCCGAGAGAAAAGCTCAGCAGTAAAACACCGCCAAAGGTCAGGACAGAGATTCTTGATGTGCTTTATAAGCTTGAAGAGCTTGAAATCGTGGAAAACGTATCAGCCAATCAGGACGGGGTGATAGTAGAGAGAGACCTTCAGGATCCAAATCGCCTGAACGCAAAGATACCGGTAGATGTGGTCAACGGCCTGCATGTGTTTGCAGGAAGAATAGATTTACTGCTGTGAAACACCACCCCCTTAACCCCCTCCTTACCAGGGAGGGGATGGGGAGGTTAAAAGGAGGAATGAACGATGAGCGAATATGTAGAAAGAGTAAGGCTTGAAGTCAATGGACAGGTCATAGAGGACTTTGAGGAGGTCACCGAGAATGATGTTGAGATAAGAAAACCGGTGAATCTCATGAACAAGACAGGCTTCTCAGAGACAACTGCGAGGTATGGGGCTAAGGTCAAGTATGTGATACCTAAAGGCGTTAAAGAGTTCAATTTTGCAGAAGTAAAAGACGGCACTCTCACTATCGACCGCCTTGACAACACGAGGATCACATACACCGGCGTCTTCTGCACGAAGATCGGCGAAACTCAATACGGCAAGGATGCGGCTACAAGGACAATCGAATTCGGCGCCGTGGATAAAAAGGAGAACTGATGATAACAGAAAAAGGAACATTGATAATCGGCGTTGAGTATGAAGGCAAGACTCATAAGGAATTTGAGCTAAGGCCTCAGCTCGTCAGTGATTCTGTTGACGCAGTAGAAGACGACAGGGCAAAGAGAAATGACAGCTACCTCGGACTCTGCATCCTCGCTAAGCAGATAGTAAAGCTCGGAGATATCCCGAAGGAAAAGATTAACGCGGAGATGCTCATGAATATGTATGAGACTGACCTTGCAGTAATCTCCGATGCAGCAAGGAGGTTGCAAAAAAGGCTCCAATCCTTTCGAAGAGAAGATAAAGCCATTAAGGAAGCTCATGCTGGCAATGCTTAAGCTTGGATTCAGGTATGATGAGGTCATGAATATGACAGAAACGGAAATGGAAGGGTATCTCGATGCCTATGAAGAGATTATAAACCCTGAGAAGACAAAGACCTATGTTGTAAAAAGAGACGCAGGCAAAGGAAAGTCCAGATGACAGCTCCAATAGCTAAAGAGAAACTCTCGAGTATCTGCCACAAGACAAGGTGCGCAAATAGTGCAGATGCTGCAAGTCCAGCAATGAAGATGATGGAGGTAATCAGTTGATGCCATTTGATCCTTACAAGAAAATACACAAGTGCAATGCCTATCGTAATGCCTATGTAGGGGACAGCTATGTCTAATGCCATGAACCTTGCCATTCAAATCACCCTCATTGACATGCTCAGCGGGATAGCATCCCGCGTTAAGAACTCTATCTTAAGTTTAGGGGATGCAGGGAACAAAGTCAAGAATGACTTTGAGCAAATGCAGAGCGGGATTACAAAAGGGCTTAAGGCTATTGCGGTGAGTTCTTATGCTATGCACAAGGCATTACCGGGCGTGAAAGCTGCCGGAGATCTTCAGGAGGCGATGCTCGGCGTTAAGATGAACATTGCATCTTCAGCTAAAGATGCAAAGGAACTTACATCCATGCTCTCACAGGTGAAAAGCACAGCGATAAAAGTTTCGGCAGATGCACCATTTTCAGCAGAGGATGTCGTGAGAATTCAAAATTCACTGCTCAAGGCTGGTCTTGATCTCAAAGATGTTATTGGAGAGTCAGGCGCAGCCTTTGCAGCAACTGCTCTCGCTTCTCTTTCAGGGGAGGCCCCTGAGATTGTAGGAGACAGTCTTGCAAATATAGGCACGATGTTTAGGTTTAAGGGCGAAGACTATAAAGCCTTCTCGGACTGGCTTACGAGAGTTGACGATGCTGCCGCTACGAACCTTCCGATGCTTCTCCAGGGCTTAAGAATGTCGGGCAGCGCGGCTTCTGCTCTCGGAATTTCAGCGCAGGATTCGGTCACGGCGCTTGGAGCATTGGCTCCCCTGGGAGAGAGAGCCGGTTCGTCGTTTAATAATTTTCTCATGTCTTTTGCTGCCAGGCGAAAAGAATTAAAGTCGATGGGAATGGATATATTTCAGGGAGGGAAGTTTATAGGTCTTGCTAAAGCCACGGATATGCTCAAAGAAAAATTCGGCAGCATCAAAGACGATGGTCAGAGGCTCGGAATACTGATCAAGATATTCGGCGAGGAAGGCGGCAGGGCGGCAAATACATTCATTAATGCTGAAAAGGGATTTAAAGACATAGAAGATTCGGCAAAGGGCGCACTGTCTATGGCCGAGAAAATGTCTGTCTGGGGAGAGGGACTGAACGCAGCTCTCAAAAAGCTCGGAGGCACAGCAAAATCAACACTTGCGAGTATTTTCGATCCTCTTTTGTCGCCCTTAAAACAGGTCGTGGATTTGCTGAATCAGGCAACTTCAAGGCTCGGAGAGTTTGCCGAAAAAAATAAAGCATTTGCAACTGCTGTATCAGGCGGAATCGGCGCTGTAGCAGTCGGAGCAGGCGCTTATGGATTATTTAACATCCTCAAAGGCGGCGCAGCAGGCGCAAGGGTATTGAAAGGATTAGGAGGAGTTAAAGGGCTTTTAAAGGGTTTTGGCGGCACTGCCACAGGCATAGCACAGGGTAAGGCTGTAGAGGCAGCCACAGGAGTAACGCCCGTGTTCGTAACTAACTGGCCTGCCAATTTCGGCGGCTCCGCAGCGGAGACAGCAGCCGGACTTGCAAACAAAGCAGGCGGATTAAAGAAACTTATGTCAATGGGCAGTTTGGCCTTGGGAGGCAAGTTTGCCCTTGCAGGCGCAGGCGGTTACGCAATAGGCACAGGGCTAAACTGGCTGCTGAATAAAGGAGTAACTGCGGCGACCGGCGGAAAAAACGATTCTCTCGGCGGCTGGCTGTATGACTTCCTGCATAAGCAAAAAAACCCAGAAGTCAAAAACAATATCACCATGAATGTGAGCATTGACGATAAAGGCCGCGTCATTGCCTCGACCTCGGACATGAACACAAAGGCTAACATCAACACGATGAAGAGAGGGCAGTTCTAATGGCTTCAAACGATAAATACGAAGCAAGGCTCGATCATTTCAACCTCGAATTAGAGAACATCGAGGACTCATTCGAAAAGTCCATCGCAAAATATGAGTTCCCATACAGAGACGGCGCATTGCTTGAAGACATGGGCTTAAAGGCCCGTCAGGTTAAAATCCGCTGTTACTTTTTCGAGGAAACATACGAGACTCATAAAGAATTCCTCGAGCACCTCAAAAAAAAGGAACTCTTTGAACTCCTGCATCCGAAATACGGCCTGCTTAAAGGCTCTGTAGAATCCGTCTCTGTAAGGCATGACGACAGGAAGCGGACTGCGGAGATAGATATTACATTCGTTGAAAACCTTATTACCGCGGTAGAACCTCAAAGGCATGTCAATGTCGAATACTCTACAGAGGAGGCGTTTCAGAGAGGCCAGTTTGAGCTTATCGAGGAATTTGAATCTGATGTAAAGGATGATCTCGGAACAGAGGCAATGGACATCCTTACAAAAGAGCTTGATCCGCTAAAAACAATAACAGAGCAATTCTCTGGCATATCAATAAAAGCAAGGGGATATCTAAAAGATGTCGATTCCTATGTTTCAGGGCTTACAGGAACAATGAAGGACATAACAAATCCTGTAGATTCAGTCCTCTCGATAATTAATTTCCCGAACACTATCGCAGGAATAACAATAGGCTCTTTGGCAAGGACTCTGGAAAGATTCGTGGTTTTACACGATTCCCTCAAATTGTCTCCAACACGCTTTTTAAGCAGCCTTAAAAACAGCTTTAAATCCATGGAGAGTTTGAGCAGCAGGTTTTCAAAACATACCAGGATCGCATCCGCACAGAGACGGGCATTGGAGACAGCATACATATATCGAGACGATGAGACTAAAAGGCAGCAGGTCAGAAGGATGGAGGGCATTAAGAGTTTCGATGCCCTCGGCAACTATGTGAAGCCGGAGCCTGTAGAGCCGATAATGACGATTAATGAGATAGAGTCCACCCTTGCAGATGTACGCACAGACATTCAAAGCTCAGTTGATGAATCAAGGCAGATTGAAAGCCTGAAAGACATGGCCGTAAATCTCCTTGTTCATGTCAATGACATAAAACTTGAAAGGGAAAAGATCGTGGATGTAGAGATTGACAACACTATGCCCTTGCATCTCGTATGCCTGAAATACGGGCTTCCATATAATTATGCCGAGAGGATCCGCAGCATCAATCACATTAAAAATCCAAATTTCACACCTGCAGGCGAGGTGAGAATCTATGCAAGATAAGGTCTCTCTGCACATAAACAATCAGAAGATCGAGAACTTCCTCTCTTACACTATTGAGAGCGATATATACACTGCCGATGACGCATTTTCCCTTGAGCTTGCAAATCCAGAGATTCAGGTTAAAGAAGGCCATCGCTGCGAGCTGTATGTGAACGGCGAACTGGAGATGACCGGCATTATAGACCGCATATCCAAGAGTCCTGATAAATCAGGTGTGAAGTTAAAGGTTGAGGGCAGAGACCTCATGGGCCTGCTTGTAGATTCATACTGCGAGGAATTCATTACTTTACAAGGAATCAAGGTCAAAGCCCTTGCAGAGAGGCTTCTAAAAAATGTGCCGCTTATCAACCGCAAAAAGATTATATATCAGGATAACTTTTCCGGGAAACTGAAAAAGAAAGCGAAGGGCGAATCTTCTATTGCCCTTCTCGATGCTCCTCATAACTTTTCACAGATAGAGCCGGGCATGACAATTTTTGAAGTGCTGAAAGACTATGCAGGCAGCCGCGGCCTGATGTTCTTCTGTCTTCCTGATGGGACAATGGTATTCGGCAAGCCAAAGGAAAAAGGCAATCCGGTTTTTAATATCGTATGTTCAAAGGATGGCAAAGAAAATAATGAAATTGAAGGGGAGATAATCAAGGACATCTCAAAGAGATATTCAAAGATAACTGTAATAGGACAGCAGCAGGGCTTGGACAGCATCGAGACCACTGCAATCAACACAAAGGCAACTATTACGGACAAGGAATTTCCTTTCTACAAGCCCCTGGTCGTCAAAAACAACAATGATTATCAAAGCCCTAAGCTACATGCTCGGATGCTACTTGAAAAAAGCAGGCATCAGGGCTTTCAGCTTAACTATAAAGTTCCCGGCCACAGCCAGAACGGAAGGAACTGGACAATCAACGAACTCTGCAGCGTCAAAGACGAGATACTGTCAGTAGAAGGAACATACCTTATATATAGTAGGACATTTGAAATGTCAAAGCAGGGAGTATACACAAACCTCAAGCTTGGTATTCCGGGAGTTGTGCAATGATAAGGGCAATAATTCAGTCGGTCATCGAGGGCGCAATTAAGAGATTCACCGCATCGGGAAGACCAGATGAGACAATAACGAATCGTGAGTACTTTCAGCATTACGGTTTTACCTCGAGGCCTCTTGCCGGAGCCGAGGCGGTCATCATCCATGAAGGCAATCATATAATTATGGTTGCCTCTGATGACCGAAGATATAGGATCGGCCTCGATGCCGGAGAGGTATGTCTCTATACAGACGAGGGCGATCATATAAGGTTCAAACGTGGCAAGGAAATCTACATTAAGAGCGGCAATAAACTAAAGGCGGATATAACAAATACTGTGGAGATAAACACAATAACTGCAACTATCAACGCTCAGACTGCGACTGTGAATGCTACTACAAAATGCCAGGTCAATAGCCCCGAGATAAATCTCTCCGGAGATCGAGCAGGATTAAGAAGATTTATAGACGACAGATTCCGTGAGCTCTTTAATGCCCATGTGCACTCTGGAGTTACAACAGGCTCTGGCAATACTGGAGTACCTACTCAGACGCTTGAGCATACAAGCCATGCAACTGACATAGTGAGGGGTGCATGATGGATTTCAAAATTATGACAGAGGACGCTATCGGTCAAATGACATTTGATAAGGCAGATAACATCTTTAACAATGTTTTCCTGAGCCTAATGATTGAGAAAGGCTCATTCTTTCAGAACCCAGAATTCGGCAGCAGGCTTCATCTCCTGAAGCGTACAAAAAATACTGAAAAAACTGTTGCACTGGCTGAAGAATACTGTAAGGAAGCTCTGCAATGGCTTATTGATGCAGGCAGGGCTAAAAAGATAGAAGTCTTCACGCAAAGAGACAGGCTTCAGGATTTGAATAGGTTGAAATTGCTTGTCGAGGTTACACAAGCAGACGGCAGGCAGGTCAGTTTTGAAACATTTGTGGAGGTTGTTTAAATGAGCTTTCAAAAGGACTTTGATGAGCTTTTAAATAACATTTTAACGGACTATAAAAACCAGTTCCCAGAGGCGGATGCTTCGCAGGGGAGTCTGATTTTCATCAAATCCGCATGTGTTGCATCGGCGCTGTGGGGGCTCTACAAATACCAGGACTGGATAAGCAAACAGATGTTCCCTGACACATCTGACTCAGAAGCACTGGAACATCACGCATGGGTAAGGGGACTCACAAGGACATACGGCGAGACAGATTCAGCATATCTCGCAAGGCTTCTTGATTACATCAGAAAGCCACCGGCAGGCGGGAATAAATATGACTATGTGAAATGGGCATTAGAAAAGGATAATGTTAAGGCTGCATACTGCTTTTCTCTGGCGCAGGGACTCGGAACTGTTGATGTGGTGATAATTGCAAATGAGGCAAACACAGGCTCTGAAGTGCCGAGCTCATATTCACCACTTACAGGGACGAATACCTCAGTCTCTGCATCGAAACTGATAAACTCTGCTGCCACATTTCAAACCTCTGGCTTAAAAAAAGGCGATAAGGTCAAAAACACTACTGCAAATACTACTGCAAAGGTAGTATCTGTTGACAGCGAAACGCAGTTAACACTTGATGCCGATATCTTCACTGCCACAGGTCAAAATTACGAACTGAAGTCCCTGACCATTCAGGTAAAAGAATATATAGATGATGTCCGTCCTGTAACCGCCTCTGTTGTGCGAGTCCTCGGGCCTACAATATTAACTCAAGATGTCACCATGACAGTAACAGGCACAAATATAAATAAAACGCAAATCGCATCGGATATCACCGCATATATGAAGACCTTGATACCGGGGCAGGCTCTCTACAAATCAAAGCTGGTTCAGATCGCAATGGATAATAACGTAGACAATGCTACTGTAAGCACGCCGGCAAACGATGTAACGGCAACCTCATATCAGATGATTCGTCCGGGGGTGATAAATGTTGCATAAGGATACTTTAAAACTCCTATTCCCCATAGAACTTCAAGGCAAATTTGAAAAGGACATTGAGACAGAGGGAAAGCACCTTGATGCTGCACAGAGCAACGCAGAAGATCTGCTAAAAGAGTTTTTTCCTGATGGAGCTTATGAATTATTGCCTGACTGGGAGCGTGTCTGCGGACTTACACCAGGAGCTGATGATCCTCTGCAATTAAGGAGAGATAGGGTAATAAAAAAGCTCAGAGAACTCGGAGGGCTGAGCAGGGCATATTTCATCAATCTCGCAGCATCTCTGGGATATACAATCAGCATTGAGGAATTAAGGCCATTCATGGCAGGAATCGGAAGGGCAGGAGACACATTATATATCTATGAGAGCATTTGGATATGGAGGGTTAAGGTCTCTGGGCAGGCTCTATATTATTTTAGCGCCGGGCAGTCTGCTGCAGGCGAAAGGCTCCTCTGGTGGCCAGCACAGACAGCGATGGAGGATTTACTAAAAGACCTAAAACCAGCACATACATATGTGATATTTGACTATAGTTAAAGGAGGTTATAGATATGCCAAAAACAAACTTTGTAAACGGGAATCCCGCGCAGGGCATTCAGGGGACAGTTGTTACGGCGGAATTTCTCAATGCTGTAAACAACCATCGCCATAGGGGTCTTAATGAGGATGGAGATGGAGCGATAGATTACGCTCCTGATACAGGAGTCGCAAATGCTTATGTTATAGCCTTATCTCCTGCGCTCACTGCTCATGTGGTCGGCATGCCAATATATTTTAAGGCTGCGAATGCAAACACAGGGGCATCCACGATTGTCATTGATGCCCTCGCAGCTGTTCCTATAAAAAAGAACGGCAATCAAGCCCTCACAGCCGGCGACATCAAGGCTGGTAAGATCGTAACAGTAGTATATGATGGCACCTGCTATCAGATTGACAGCGCCATCTCTATTCCCAAAGGGCACAAATCAAAGCTTGTAGTAAAAAATAATGCGACAACTCCAGCATCAAATGTTGATATTTCCTCAGACAGCATATCCCTGACCGATAGCGTTGAACATACTATTGAACTCAGAAATGTAAATATTACGGTAAACATAGCAATCAGTGGTGCTGGCGGTCTTGATACTGGAGCAGAAGCAGCCTCAACCCTGTATTACATCTGGCTCATATATAATCCAACAACGAGTACAGTTAGCGGTGTATTTTCCACGTCTTCTACATCGCCGACCATGCCATCTGGCTATACATATAAGAGGCTTGTTGGAGAGATATATAATGGTGGGGATTCTAATTTTACAGTATATTACAGATACAACGATACTGTATCAATTAATTTGAATATTGGCACAGTATATGGTAATGCAAGTTTAACAACTGTGTGGACAGCATACAGCTTGCCAGGGAGTATCCCTGGCGGGACTTCCAAATTATTTCTTAAAGCCTATTCAAATGCCGGCACCACCCCTTGTCGCCAAATGGTGTCACCTGACAGTGACGGTGCCCATTATATTGTTTTTACCATGCCTGCCTCAAATGGCAGCGATGGGGTTGGTGGTTATAACGAAACTGTAGAGGGGGTCTTACTGCACAAAGGCGGGATATCAATATATGCAAAATCTTACGATGGCGCAACCGTGGCAAACCAGTCTTTATGGGTTGTAGGATACGAATTAGAAAGATAGGAGGTTTTAATTATGAAAATTGCGTATAAGACTGATTCAGTTGGTTTTGTGAGCGACATCAGATTTGTCCCCGATGAATACAAAGCGGCAATAGACGAACTCATAATTGAAGGGGATGTTTTGCCGAAACCCGAGGATTTACACTCGATCCAGGCACTCAAGGACATTAGAAACCTCGAAGTAAAAGCAGAGGCAGCAAGAAGAATCAATGACATTCTCCCCGACTGGAAAGCCCGCCGCCATCGTGACCAGGTGGAACTCGGCGTCACCACGACTCTGACCGATTATGTTGCCAGACAGCAGAAATGTCAAGCCATCAGGGATACCTCAAATAAAATAGAAACGGAGATACAGGCGCTGACCGACCCAGCAGCAGTCGAAAATTTTGATGTGGCCAATCACTCAGCTTGGCCGATGTAAGAAAAAGCGGACAGCAGTTTAGAGTATAATAGGATAGAATTAAAGAATAGAATCAAGTTAAATTTGATATGGTCAAGCGATTTTGGGAAACAATTTATCTCATTTTTCGCTGAAATTTATCACATGCGGCTACACAACACCAAAGAAGGCGACACCAAAGAAGGCGACACCAAAGAAGGCGGCAGCGAAGATGACTGTAGCGAAAAAGACAACAGCAAAAAAGGCTACAGCAAAGAAAACTACCGCTAAAAAATAAGAATT
>JAEHJW020008987.1_pt1 | contig 36585 bp, 43 predicted proteins | sample 9271431 | NCBI WGS metagenome assembly JAEHJW02 | reverse complement strand
CTAATCCGCCGTCTCCATACGCCCGGCGCGGTTCGCGGCACGGCGGCGAGCGGCCGAGGCGACGTTATGCGAGATCGCCGCGTCGCGGCGTCGGAAGATCGTAATGCCCCGGAATCGGTGGTTCGTTGACTTCCACATGCCGATGGCGGCCTCCTGCTCGAAAGCATCCTTGCGATACATCGGCAACACCTGGTCGAGCCACACCACATGCGCGCCGATGGGCAGGCGTTGCAGCGCGCGCATGACGACGTTGCGCTTCACCATGGTCGTTTCATAGTGGTCCGCGTCCTCGACGCTGTAAGGCGGGTCGGCAAGAACGAGGTCATATTTTTCCAGCGGCACGCGCTCAAGGGTCTGGGCGTCGTCAACATAGGTCGGCTTCAGCTCGGGGTTGATGTCCACCGTATCGACGGGGAAGGCCGCTAGATCGACCTGGCCACTGAACAGATGGAGCGGCCGCTTCTTGTCAGGGAAAAGGGCGCGGATGCGGCGGAGGTATCCCGCCGGATAGCCGCCATAATAGGCCGATTTCACCCGGTAGTCATTTCCCATGATCCAGGTTCCGACCACGCGCCCATCCGGGCCGACAAACAGGCATTTCGGGAAGCCGGTTTCCCGGCCGTAATTGTTGATACGATCGTCCCACTGCATAGCTTTGTTCCTCTTCAGGGGGAAGAGACAATGGAGTCAATGCGGGCAAAGTACAAGTCTTAATAATGACACCCCAAGGGGCGGAGATATGCGGCATTATGTAGCAACGACACCTAAAATCATCTATATCAACGATAAAAATTCATGCAAAATGATATCTCTGGCCGGAGGTATCCATGACCGATTACGTGCTGACTGGCCTCGTTAAGCGCCGGGCGGCGTAGGCGTAAACCGCTGTGCAGTTGCAGCGCGGGCAGAACGGCTCGCCACCATTGTAGGCCCAGCGGATCGCCTGAAAGCGGGCGTGGGCTTCGTCATCGGTCATGCGTGCTACAGCCGTGAGGCTCAGCGTGCGAGCCTTGGCCGAAAGGAGGAAGTTCTATGCCACGGGAGATACCTCAACGAAATTTGTCAAAGTAACTCTAAAAGCAGATAAACCATCATAGGTCAACGAAAAAAGTTGACATAGAAGACGGGGGCGCCTATAATCCTTCCATGATCAGTTCAGAACAGTGTCGGGCCGCTCGCGCGTGGCTCGGTTGGAGTCAGGAAGACCTAGCCAAAACGGCCAAGGTCGCCCTCAGCACCGTCCGAGACTTTGAGCGCGGCGACCGGGAGCCTATCCAGCACAACATACAGGCGATCCAGCGCACCTTGGAGGCCGGCGGCATCCAGTTTGACTCGGGTGCGCATAGCCTGAGCGGCATCAGGTATGATCCCCGCATCAGGGAAGCCGATACATACATTCCAATCTTGAGGCTTCTTGACGACGCCCCTGATGGGTTTATGAAAACGGCTGACCTGATCAAAGCACTTGGGATGAACATGGACCCGCGCGGCGAAGATGCGGAAATCCTCGCCGGCCGATCAGATACCAAATTTTCTCAGATTGTGCGCAACGTGATCTCTCACCGCGCCACTTCAACTAATCTCATTGGGATGGGGTATGTCGAATACGACAAAGTGAAGCGCGGTCTGAAAATTACAACAAGTGGCCGTTGGGGACTTGTGGACGCGGAGAAGAACCAGAAAACCGTGCTTTAAACCCAGGCTTGAGCCACGCAAGCTCAGTGGTTCCTACGTGGTTCTTATCCCATACGAACCAAGCGTAGGCGGTCGTGCCGCTGCCGGCCACGACGGCACCCTTTGGATAGAACGTAATTCGCTCGCTGAATACCCATACGCGGCTCGGCGGGCGTTTGTGGAAGATCGTGTTTGCTCTGTTTGCGCCTTCAAGGAAGGCTAACCGCAGCAGCAGCGCGAACTTGCTCCCGGCAGTTTCCAGTCCTCGTGCCACGAAGCCTTCTGCGCTGTTGTAGGGCGGGTTGGTGATGACGTTCGGCACGCGGCGGCGCGTCGTCAGGTAGTCATGCCCAGCGTCGCCGTACCCGCGGTCATAAAGGTCCGAACTGATTACACGGTTGCCAGTCTCGGTCAGCACCTTCGACATAGCCCCGTCGCCGCACGCGCATTCCCAGATTTCCCCGGTGAACCGTTCGCTTTCGATGAGAGCGAAAGTCGCCCATCGTGGCGTCGGATAAAAGTCAGGGCCATCTAGATCGGCCCGGCGCTTTGCGGTTGGCTTAAAGCCGCCGTTTAGATTATAGGTCGTGTCCATGCGCTGCTCCCTTGCGTCACGGAGAGTCTAGCCAACTCAATGCGCTGTGCAAGTCTTTTAAGAATCCGAATCGAAACGAACTTCGACCGGTCTCAGGTGCAGTTGCTACATAATGCCGGAGATATGGACATGCTGCTGAACCCGGCGGAAATAGTGGCGCTATTCCGACAGGACCCATCGACAGAGCCGGACGGCGGCTGGCAGAGCCTTCTGGTTGGCCTTTAGAGCGCATGCGATCGCAAGAGCGGGGCCATATCGCTGACGATGTCGCAGCGTCTACGCATACGGATGTACGCATTCAAGTACGGGAAGGGCGGCTGGGAAAGTCGCCTTGTGGCGGCCTTTGGGCGTCACCTCGGGCCGAAGCTCGATCTCGAGCTACCGTCCCCTGACTGGTCATAGCACAACGCAGTATCACTATCGGTGGGCAGTTAGGATTTTCGTCCGTCGAAAAAACGAAACTGACCCAGTGTCGGCCTTCCACACAGGAGGACGCGGATCAAATCCGCAGCGCAATGTCCAAATCGGGCCGGTGCTACCCCAGCAACCGCCCGATCACCCGCGCCGTGTAATCAACCACGGGAATGATGCGGCCATAATTGATCCGCGTCGGCCCGATCACGCCGATCGCCCCGACGATGCGATCGGCGGCGTTGCGCGCCGGCGCCACCACCATCGAGAGGCCGGCGGCGTCGAACAGGCCGCTCTCGGCGCCGATGAAAATCCGCACGCCCTCGGAAACCTCGACCAGTTCCAGGAGCTTGAGCATGGTTTCCTGGGTCTCCAGCCGCTCGAAAAGCCGCTGGATCGCCCCCAGCCGGTCGAGCGCCGTGACATCGGCGAGCAGCTTGGCCTGGCCGCGCACGATCAGGCTGCCGCTGCGCCCCTCGCCGGTCCAGGTGGCGAGGCCGGCGGCGACGACGGCGGCTGAAAGCTGGTCAAGCTCGGTGCGGTTGGCGGCGATCTCGGCGGCAACGAGGCGCCGCAGCTCGGCGATCGGCCGGCCGGAAAGCCGCGCGTTGAGGTAGTTGCTCGCCTGCTGCAAGGCCGAAAGCGGCAGGCCGGGCGGGGTCTCGATCACCCGGTTCTCGACCTGGCCCTCGGCATTGACCAGCACGACGAGCGCCCGGCCCGAGCCCAAGGGGACGAACTCGATATGCTTGAGCGCGCTATCGGATTTCGGCGCGAGCACCAGGCCGGCCGCCGCCGAGAGGCCGGAAAGCAGCGAGCCGGCCTCGGCCAGCGTGTCTTCGAGGCTGCGCCCGGAGGCCGCGAGCGCGGCACTGATCGCCTCGCGCTCCTCTTCCGACAAATCGCCGAACTGCAACAGCCCATCGACGAACAGCCGCAAGCCGCGCTCGGTGGGCAGCCGCCCGGCCGAGGTGTGCGGCGCATAGAGCAGGCCCGACTCGGTGAGATCGGCCATGACATTGCGAATGGTCGCCGGCGACAGCGCCAGCGGCAGGCGGCGCGAGAGGGTGCGGCTGCCGACCGGCTCGCCGGTCTCGACATACTGCTCGACAATCTCACGCAACACCGCGGCCGAGCGGGCATCGATGCCGGGCGGCAAAATGGGCCGGCGCGGCGGGGTCACTTTCTGGTCCATCGGCGAAGCCCCCGATTGCCCACCAGTCTTAGGGGCTGCCCGCGCCGCAGTCAATTTCTTCCCAGCGCTCACCCCGCTCGCAACGCCGCCATATCCCCCGCGAGCCGTGCCCAGTCGAGCCCCGCCGGATCACGCCCCTGCGCGTCGATCCAGTCCGGGCTCAAGAGGGCGTAGGCTTCCTCGGCGTAGACGCCCCACCACGCCCAGGTCATGCGCTTGAGCCCGCCCCAGGTGACGCAAACCGGGCCCGTCGCGTCATAGCCCACCAGCGGCACGCAATGCCCGCCCCAGCTTCCCGGCGCGCCCGTGGTCGCCCGCCAGATGTCCTCGTTCTGCGCCGAAAGCGGCAGCGCGAGGCCGGCATAGAGCGCGCCGAACGTCGCGATCGCGCCCCGCACGGCTTCGAGATCGCGGGGATCGAGGGTTGCGGCCCCGGTGAGGGTGTCCGGCCCGCCTGCGGGCGTCGCCATGCCGGCCACGATCCAGTAGCGCAACGCCGCACTGCACGCAGCACCCCGATCGCTCGCCGGATCGCCCGGCCGATAGCCCGCGATCGCGCCATAGGCGGCGAGCACGTGCGCATCGTCCATCACCACCGCTTGCGCGTCGGTGTAGGTGGTCCATTGCTGGATGACATGGCCGATCGCCGCAACCGTGCAGTCGCCAACGGTATCGTTGGCGAGCATCGGCCAGGCGGGGATGCGCGAATACCAATCGATCGCCGGCGGGGCGAGGATGTCGGTCACACCATAGCGCGCGAGCGGGCGGATCCGCGGATCCGGCGCGGCCCCGCGCGTGCGGCCAAGTTTCATCGGGCCGTGATCGGTCATGCCGAAAGCTCCCTTTCATAGGCCGCGATCCGGTGATCCGCGAAGGGATCGAGCGCCGGTGCGCCGATCGCGATGAGCGCGCGCGGGTGGAGATAGAGACCGGGCAGAAAGGGCACGTCCGGCACCGGGTCATCGCCATTGCGATAGAGCCGGAGCGGGGTTTTTGCGAGCAGGCGGCGGAGCCGCCACGACCCCGCGCGCGGCGCCCCGAAGGTGACGACGGCGCGCGGTGCCATCCCCGCCGCAACCGCGAGCCCGCCGAGCAACAGCGCCAGCGCGCCCCCCATGCTGTGCCCGGTGAGCACGACGCCGGTGCCATCGAGCCCCGCCATCGCACTCCAAAGCGCCCGCGCCCCTTCGAGAAACCCGGCATGGCAGCAGCCGAGTTGGCGATCGAACAGCGGACGGATGGCAAGATCGCGCAGCCAGTCGCGTGGATCGGCGGTGGTGCCGCGACAGGCGATCACCGGAACACCACCATGGGTGCGCGCGATGGCGTGGACATCGCCCACCGCCCAATCGGGCGCCTCCGTATAGGCGGATGCGGCGATGCGGGCGAGGGCGGCATCAGCCACCATGGCGAAACTGCGCGGCCTGGCCAGCAAGAATGGCGTCCGCCTCGGCCGGCGTCATCGCCGCAGCGCTTGCGGCAACCGGGACGGCAAGCCCGACCGAGGCTTCGAGCACCGGCAGCATGACATCGGCGGCGGTGAGAATCTCCGGCACCGGCGCCGGCAGGCTCGGCACCTCTGAGAGTGCCGCGACCATGGCGTTGACCCCGGCCACGAGCTGCGCCACCTCGGGCTGCGCGGCTTCCGCGTTGGCGGCGCGCGCCACCGCGCTCGACGCCGCCTGCACCGCCGACAGCGCGTTGTCCATTTGCGTGAGCTGGGCCGCGGACAGGAGATTGCCCTGGCGCAAATCAGCGGCGGCGGCGGCGAGGCCGGTTGCGATGTCATCGGCCTCGGTTGCGAAACTCCCGAGCGTCACCGTGCCATTGGCACAGGCGGCGATAAAAAAAGCCGCCCCAAGGGCGGCGGCGAGAGCGGCGGATTTGGCGGGAAACATCTTTTTTCTCCGGGTTTGAGGGGCGGCGCGGGAAGCGCCGACGTCAGGGCCGCGACGGCTCCGGGGCGTGCATCCGCGCGCTCATGATCGCGGTATCGAGGCGGGTGTTGATCTGGCCGAGCGAGGCGTTGATCTGCGCGATCACCGCGCGCTCGGCGTCCACGCTTTCATCGATCCGCCGGCCAATCGCGGCGAAGCGCTCGGATTCGTCGCTGCGTTCAGCGACCATCTGCTGTTGCAGATTCTCGATCGATTTGTCACGAATGCGGGCCTCGGCGGTGATCTGCTCTTCCTCGTGGCCGATTTCGATCGCGACATAGAACACCGAGGTCAGCACCGCGCCGATCATGCCAATCAGCGACAGCAGGTTTCCCGCGGTAATGACGCCATCGAAGCGGACATTACCGCGCGCCCGCTCTTCCATCACGCATCCCCAGCGCCGGCGAGCGCGGGATTGACGGCGATGCCCGCGATTTCCGGCCACCGCCGCGGATTGCCATCGCGCGCCAGCTTCTCCGCCTTGGCGAGTTTCGCTTTCAGCGCGCTATAGAGCTGACCGGTTGAAATCATGTGCGGGTCGGTGTTTTTCGGGAAATCGTCACGCACCAGCAGATAGCGGAGCGGCTGCCCGAGCGGCGCCCGCCCGGCGCGCCGCGCCGGCGCATCGAGATAGCCGGCGAGCGTGATTTCGATTTGCGCGGTCGTGAAAAAATCCTGGCGATGGATGATCCGCCAATAGCTCGCGGCGGCGCCGGTGTTGTCGGGATCGAGGGATTTGACGAGAGCCATGGGGGATTTCCTATTGCAGGCGCGCCCAAAGCGCGGGGGCGGCGAAATAGACGAAGCGGAGCGCGCTGTTGGCGGCGAGGCTCGCCGGTGCGCCAGCGAGTGTCTGGCCGGCATTGGCGCTGAGCGTGAGCGCGGAGATCGCCGGCAGGGTGGCGATGGTCACCTCCTGGCCGTCGATCGGGGCGGCGGGCAGGGTGACAGAGAGGGCTGCGAGCGTCGCGGAACCGGCAATCTGCAACAGCGAACAATTGTTCGGAACCGCGAGGCTGGCGCCCGAACTCGGGGTTTGATAGCTGTAGGACTGCTCGGCCCGCGCGCCCAGCAGCGCCACCGGCGAACCGTTTGCCCCCGCCGTGCCGAGCGCCACGGCGCCGTTGCCAGCGCCGGCGAGGGCAACGCCGCTATCGGGGAGCGCGCCGGCACTCACGAGCGCCGCCGCCTGGCTCGCCGAGCCTGGCGAGAGGGCGAGGTAATTGCTAAATCCGCTGATCGGCACAAGCCGCAGGAGATCGGCGGAATTCGCGGCAAACCGCGTCTCGGCCGCGCCCTGGGTGTTGAATTGCAGCGCGATCGCGGCATCACTCCCAGCACTCGTGAAGCCCACGGAAGCGGTCGTGACCCCGCCTGACACCCGCACGCCGTTCACCGCCTCGGGCGTTACCGTGGTGATCAGGGGCGCGAAGGCGAGATTGGATTTGTCCCAGCCATTGCCGACATCGAGCACATTGCCCGCGGCCCCGGTGGCGGGCGCGCCCAGCGTGAGCGTCGTGCCGGCACCGGCCGAGGTCGCGGCTTCCCAGGTGACGCTCCCCGGCGCGTAGGCGATCAGCTCGCCATTCGCCGGATGCACCGTAACAAAAACCCCAGTGCCCGCCTCGGAATGAGCCGAGAGCGCGGCGAGCGGCGTGGCCAATGTGATGGCGCCGTTGAAGGGCAGCACGGCGGTCAAGGCCGCACTCAGCGTGATGGTGTTGCCGGCGATCGCGGTGATTGTCGCATTCGCCGCGATCGCGCTGTTGCCAAGGGCCACCATGCCGACACTGAGCGCGCTCGCGTCATAGAGCGTGAGGGTGGTGGCGCCCGCCGGGGCGGTGTTGAGCACGCTGGCCGGAACAAAGGCGATTTCCGCGTCGAGGGCATGGCACAGATTGCGCGCGATGCTTGCCGCCGTATCGCCGCTCGCGACCGTATAGCTGGCACTTGCCTGACCGCCGATGAGTGCCGCCGAGGTCGCGGTCAAGGTCAGGACATCGCCCGCCTTGGGTGCGCCACCAACCGTGAAGCTGCTCGCCGCGAGCAACGCCGTCTGCACCGCGTAGGCGCCGGAGGTGGCGACCGAGGTGTTGCCGGAAAGCGTGATTGCGCCTGTCGTGGTTTCGATATCGACGGGCACGGCGCAGCCCGCGAAGCAATTGCCGGTGATCGTCGCCGCCGCGATCGCCGTGATCTGCACCCCCAATCCGCCGTCATTGGGCAGGATGTCGCAGCCGGCAAGCGTGAGACGCGCCGCCGGCGCATCGATGCGGAGCGCCGGAAACGGCCCGATCACGCCGCCATGGCTATAGCGCGTGAGCTTGCTGTCGGTGATGTGGATTTCATAGACGGCATCGCCCTTGATGTCGAACACGGCACCTTGCGCGAACCCCACCTCCATGCCGGAGACGCTCAGCATGAGGTCGGGGCCGGCCGTGGAAATCCCGGTATTGGGCGCCGGATTGGCGATCTCGAACAGCGGCGCGGGATCACCGAAATCATCGGCGACATAGCCATAGACGGTGAAATTGCGCAAACTCGTGGTCAGCAGCGTGCCGCTTTCCGTCACTTTGAGCACGGTGCCCACGGAATCGAAGCTGGTCGCGACGAAATTGCCGGCGAGCGTGCCGCCATCGACGAGGATCGCAATGCGGTAGCCAAAGACGAAATTGCCGACGGCGATCGGCCCGCCATTGGTCATGCTCGCGGCCGCGGTCGGACTGCCGTTGCCACTGACCTGCAACCACACCCCGTTTGTCGTGACATAATCGCGGAGATAGTAGCTGTTCTGGATGGCGTTGCAGGTCGCGCCACTGGCCAGGGGGGCGAGCAGGGGCGCGGAAAGGGTGATGGTATTGCTGCCAAGTTCGGCGATGGTGGCGCCGAACGGGATCGCGGCATTGCCGGAGATCGGCATGCCCACAACGACGCCTTCGAGGCTGGTCACGGCGAGCACGGTGGCGCCGATCGCGGCGCCGGCGCTCAGCGTCAAGCTCGTCGTGGTGATCGCCCCGGTGCCGCCGCCGGAATAGTGCAGCACTTCATCCTCGAACACGCCATAGGAAAAGAAATTATCCGCGATGAAAAGAATATCGGCGGCGTTGGGGATGGCGAAACAGACGTTCAACGCGCAGATGCGGTTGCCGGTGATGAAGACATCACCCATGGTCGTCCCCGCCGGCATGGCGAGAAAATCATAGGCGTTGGTCACCTGATTGTCGCGAAAGACGAAATCGGCGACGGCAGGTAATGCCGCGTTGCCGAGCAGGAGCGGCGGATAGACGAGCGGTCCGCCCGGCTGATCGATCTGGTTCGGATAATAAAAACAGAGCCGCTCGATCAACACCGCGGGGCCGATGAGAAACGGCGATTGCGCCGTCGCGGTGATCCAGATCTGGCTTCCCGCATGGCCATAGGGATAACCGAAATCGGTGCCGCCATCGCCGATCAGCGCAACATTCTGCAAAATCACCTGCGCCGCGCCGGCGAGCAGGATCGGCCCGCCCGCGGGAATATAGAGCGCCTTGTTGGCGGCGCTCGCGGCGGCGACGGCGGCGGCGAATTTCACCGAATCATCGGTCACGCCATCGCGCGCCAGGCCAAAATCATTGACATTGATCCGGTCGGCAAAGCGCGCGGCAAGCGTGCGCGCGGTGCTCGTGGCGGCGGCGAGCGCGGTCGCCCCCGAGAGGTCGGTCGCGCTGATCGCCCCGCCGCTGATCGCGACCGCCCCGGCATTCTGCACCGCCAGGCTGCCCAGCCCAAGATTGCCGCGTGCCGCAGCAGGATTGGCGAGGTCAGCGAGATTGTTGGCGCTTTGCAGGGCGCCGGTGAGGCGCGCGTCATTGCCCGCGGCCACCGTGCCGGCGGTGCTGCCGATATTGGCGGCAAGTGTCGCCGAGGCGAGCGTCAAGCCATTGCCGATCGCGATGGTTTCGGGCGTGCCGGCGCCGAGGCTCGCGCGGCCGAGCAGCGCGCCGGTGGGCACCGTGATCGCGGGCTGCGTGCTCGCGAGCAGCGTTGCCACCGTGACACTGGTGGTGGCACCGTTCTGCTGGAGCGGCAGTTCGTCATCGGCATTGGCGGTCGTTGCAACCGGCAATTGCGGAATCGTTGGCATCAGGAAAACCTTCGATGGAAACGGGATGCGTGCCGCGCGGGCGTGCGGTCGTGCAAATTGCGTTCAGGCAATGGCGAGCCAGCCGCTGGCGTCGGTGCCGGTCTGCTTGATCCAGTAGGTGGCACCGACGCCGCCGGCGAGATTGCGATAGTCCGACCCCGGCGGCGCGCTCACGACGCCGGCGGGCGAGCCCGTGCCGATCGCCGATATCACGCCTTGGGGCGCGGCATCGGAGGTGATGCGGAGGACGCCGCTGCCGTTCGGATGGAGCCGCAAATCACCATTATTGACGCTGCCGATTGTCACGCTGCCATCACCGGGAAACCCGAGATAGCCGCCGAGCGGCACCACGCCGGCGCGCCACGAGCCCCAGGTTCCGGTCCACTCGACATCGCTGTTCGCCGGCACCGTGAGATCGAATAGTGTCCAGTTTTCCTGGAACGGATAGGAACCGACGCGCGTGAACACGGTCTCTGTATTGCAGCGCGTGCGCAAGCGGCGGTCGTTGGGCACGGGTGCCGCGACGGTGGCGACGGCGCTGGCGCCCGTGCCATCGCCGCTGATGGTAACGGCAACGCTTGCCCCGATCGCGCCATAGCCCGAGCCGGACGCGGTGAGCGCGATGCCGATGATCGCGCCGTTGCGGAGATAGGCGATGGCGGTGGCGCCGCTGCCGCTGCCGCCAATGCTGACCGTGGCACTGGTATAATTCGCGCCGCCATTGAGAACGCGCACGAACCCGATTGTCCCCGCCATCGCCGCTTGCGAGGCCGAAATCATCGTGGCGATCGGTCCACCTGGCGCGGTGATCATGAAGCTATCGAGAACATCGGGGAAAACGAGGGTCTGCGGCCCGCTGCCGGAGGTGACCGGATTGAGCGTGTAGAGCGTCTCGTTGTTCCAGGAATTGCCCGCGATGATGACCGAGTCGGTGGCACAGCTCAGGCACTGCGCGATCGTCGCGGAGCCGGCGCCCCAAAAGCGGTTCTCGCGGATCGCGACATTCTGCGCCCCGTCGCGGAGCACGATGCCGCCACCTTGGGAAAATCCGATCCAGTTGCCCGAGATTTCCATGAAGTCGCAGCCCAGGCCGAAATTATTTCCCGCCCCATCGGTCTCGACATTGTTGACCTGGATGGCCCAGAGCGTGCAATTCTGGATGCGGTTGGCGGTCACGCGCATGTTGAGGCTGCCGCCGGGATTGATGCCGATGCCGGGGCCGCTGATGAAATTGCCGATCACATCGCCATGGATCGAGCCACCCGCGTCGATGCCATAGGGCGCGCTCCCGGCGAGCCAGACGACGGTATTGCCGGCGACCCGACTATAGGAAGCATTCGCTAAGATCCCCGCACCTTGCGCACCGTTATCGACCAGCAGATTGCCCTCGACGGCGAGCGCCTGGCCGGCCACCGCGATGCCATAATAGGTGTTGTCGTGGCAGATATTGTTGGCGACCAGAATAGCCAGGGCATCGGGCTCGGCGTTGCCCCAGACCGGGGGCGTCGTGTTGGACTGGTTGAAATTGCCGATCGAGATGCCACGCTGGTTGTTCCACGCCCGGCAATTCACGACCTGGCAGAGATGGAGTTTTTGCACGAAGCTCGGGTCGGTATAGTCGATGACGATGCCATAGGCGCCGTTGTCGTGCGCGCGGCAGCCCGCGATCGCGACCCCCATCACCGCCTGCACCCAGACCCCATGCACGGCGTTGCCATAAAACTCGCAATCGCGCAGTTCATACTGCACATGTTCGGGATCGGAAGCCTGCACGGTGAGGCCCGAGCCCATGCTGGGTCCGGCGGCATTGGTGAAGCCGCATTCGGTAAAAATCGCCCGCGTGCAGGAAGGCGTGAGCAGCACCGCCCAGGTGTCGGCGGTGATCGCGGCGTTGGCATCGAAGAGAATGCCGGAGGCGATGAAACTCGTGCTGGCGAGCGAAATCCAGGCGCCGCCCAAGGATTGCGCGCCACGGCGGAGCACGGTCTCCCCCGGCACGCCGAGCAGCACGACGGCGGCCCCGGCGGGGGTCCATTGTCCGGTCACGCAATACGTTTTTGGCCCAAAACGGAGCGGCCGGCCCGAGGCCAGCGCCGCGTTGAGCGCCGCGGTGTCATCGGTGACGCCATCGCCAACCGCGCCAAAACTTTCGACCAAGACAGCGTCTCCGAGAAACGCCGCAAGCGGGCGCGTGGCACTTGCGCCGGCCGCGATCGCCGTCATCGCCCCGGCGCTCACGTCCGCCACATTGGCGATCCCTTGCATGAAACTCGCGTAGGCGAGCGCGACATTGCCGCCGTTCTGGCCGAGCGGCACGAGATCGCTGGCTTGCGGCGCGGTCCCCGTGGGCAGCAGCGGCACCGAGTAGGGCGCGGCGGTTGCCGAAAGCGTGCCGTTGGCGAGTGCGAGATTGGCGCCGATGGCAATCCCGCTCGGCCCCGCCAGCGAACTTCCGGGATTGCCGAGCAGGGTATGGGGCGCCAAAGCCATCACCGGCTGCACCCCGGCGAGCAGTTGCGCGCGCGTCACCTTGCGCGTCACACCGTTCTGGCTCGTCGGCAATTCGTCGGTGTCGGAGGCGGAGATCGCCTGCGGCAACTGGTCAATGGTCATCATGCCGGGCTCCCGGTAATCAGGATCGGGTTGCCGTTTTGGTCGGTCAGCACCGCGCCGGTGCTGGTAATGAGATCGTTGGGCAGCGCCGGCAGCGAGGAGAGCGAGATCACCGGCAGAAGAATGCTCCGCGCGAGTGTCCGCCCGGACAAAGTGCCGATGGTGATGGTGACGGTATAGACCGTGCCGGATTGTCCGGCGGCGAGCCACAGCACCGCGATCGCGCCATTGGCGAGAGCGGCGTTGAGCGTCAGATCGCCGGGATTGTCGGGTGCGATGGTGACGCCGAGGGTTGCGATGCCATCGCCCGGATTGCCGGTGAGGGCGGCCGAGATGTCGAACTGATAGTCGAGGACGTCGTTCGGATCCTTGAGCGGCCAGAGCGGCAGTTGCGGCGCTTGCGCCTCTGTGCCGCGCGGCACCGGGACGAAGCCGTCGAGCACGACGGTGCGCGCGGTCGAGGGCTGCCAGACATGGCTTGCGGGTGTTGACATGGCGTACTCCGAAACCTTCCCGTTACCACTCAACAACGATAAGGCCGGCGCCACCCGGCCCGCCGCCGCCGCCGGCGATCCCGCCGGAGCCACCGCAGCCGAAAAACGCGCCGGTGAAGCCGCCCAGAGCGGTGGTGCTGCTGCCCGCCGGACCGAACGTGCTGGCGCCGCCGAACGCGCCGCCGCCGGTGCCGCCGAGCAAGCCGCCGCCGGAGAATGTCAGGCCGTTCTGGCCGGTCTGGCCGGGGAAATTGATCGCACCGCCGGCGCCGACGCCGCCATTGGTGGCGCCCGCGCCGGCCCCGCCGGTCGTGCCATTTCCCCCGCCGCCCCCGCCGCTGGCCGAAGCGAGCGTGCCAAAACTCGTGGTCCCGCCGGCAAGACCGCCAGCACCGCCGGCGCCGACGGTGAGCGCGATGAGGGTGCCAGGGCTCGCCGGGAAATAGCCCTCGGCGTAGCCGCCACCGGCGCCGCCGCCACCCGCGCCGCCGCCGCCCGCGCCACCTCCGCCGCCGCCGCCCCAGAGCCGCGCCTTGACCTGCGAAATCCCGTTGGGCACCACCCAATCGGTGCTCGCGGTGATCACCGCCATGCGCGAGACGCCCGGCGTCAGCGCCGGAAGTTTGTAAGGAATGAAGGGTGCGGCTGGAAGCGTTGCGATATTGCTGGCCGTGATGGCGCTCTGCCCATAGCTCACGGTGATGACATAGAGCCCGACCCAGCCGCTATCGACGGGGGGCGTGAGCTGCGAGCCCGTGGTCGCCGGCGCGCCCGATTTCATCTGCAACTGCACGGTTTCGACGCGTGCGGTATTCTGCGCGGCGCCGGAATTGCTCGGCCCGCTATAGGGTTGCGTCGGGTTGGCGGCGTTGTAGTAGGGCAGCACGACGGGATCGGTATCGCTCTCCTCGAACGCCGCCTCGATCAGATAGTTGATCGACTGGCCCGAGGTTGAAGGCGTGGTCAGGGTAAAACTCGTGGCCGCCGTGTTGATGCCCATCTTGATCAGGGGATCGGTGTTGTCGGCCGGCAACGAGCCATAGGCAAGCGGATCGATGGTGGTGAGGGTGGTGATGCTGCCGGGCCCCACCGTGACGCTGAGCGAGGCCGGCGTCGTCGGCTGGCAGGCGAGGCCATCGACGACGGTGTTGCTTCCGAGTGTCGCCTGCATGAGATAGCCGAAGGCGACGAGCGCGTTGCGATTGATCGTGAGCAGGTCTGTATCAAGCGGAATGGCGCCGGGATAGACGATGTTGCGGTCCATGGAAACTCCCTCGGGCGGGCGCGGGGGCGCGCGGGCTCAGTTGCTGATGCGGGTCCAGGCGATGGTGGCGGCGGGCATGGTGGCGGCGATCACGGCGTCGATGTCGCCATCGCTCACCGCTTGCTCGACCATGGCGAGATCGGCGTATTCGATCGGCCCGACGCCGTAGCCGCCACCCTCGCCCCAGCCCGCGACATTGGCGATGCCATTGGCGAGCGGGCGATAGGCGGTGATGAAACATTGAAACGGCAAGCCGAGATCGCCCCATCCGCCGGCAAGATTGTAGCCAGCACCACCAAGATTGTAGCTTCCGGTATCGGCGGGACGCGCCGGCTCGAAGACGCGCGGCGCCCGTCCGGTGAGCGCGGTCAGCGCGGCGATGATGGCGGCGCGGGTGCCGCGCGGGCGCAGCATCTCGCTTTCGATCGCGCTACGAAAGGCGGCATCTGATTGCTCCGGCCCGCGCGGCAAGCTCTCGCCGAAGAAATCGGCCGAGATCATGTCGAGGAAAATATCGGTCGCCGTCGCGATGCGGGTCTGGAGCTTGACATAGGCGAGCAGGGCGTAGAGCCAGGCCCAGATCGCGCCGATGCCGGCGAGCAAGGCATTCAGGATCGGGCTCGGTGTGCCGAACCAGGGCGGCAGCACGGCCGCGATGCGCGACGCCATATCGTTCTGGTCGCCGGTTGCCATCTCAGTTCACCACCACGCTCGCGGCCTTGACGACGCCATTGGCCGGCGGCGTGATGTCGGCCGTGGCGCCATTGAGGGTAATGTCGGTGACGTTGACGACCGCCGGATCGGCGTCATAGGCGAGCTGCGCGATGCGCGAATAGGCGAGGCTGGCTCCGATCGGCAAGGCATCGACGTAGCTGGTGATCGCTTGCGCGACTTCACCGACAATGGTGGTGAGCGTCGCGTTGGCGGCGATGGTGACGGTGAGAACGATCGCGACTGGCACATCAACGGGGCCAAGGACGGCGAAGCTCGAGCCGATCGGACGCACCGCCTCGATCGCGGCACTCACGGTCTGCAACAGGCTCGCCGGCGGATAGCCGGTGCCGTTATCGATGGTCACGGTGAAAAACCCCATCTGCGCGGCGCCGGCGGCGTTGGTGTTTTCGGCGATCAGGTAGTTCAGGCCCTGCTGCACGCTGCTCACCGCGTAGCCGACGGCGATTGGCGTCGCCAGCGAGCGGGAATTGATGTAGTTGACAAAACGGGCGCGAAACGCCGCGTCGGTCTCGGCGTTCAGCCCGCCAGTGAAGGCCAGCGGATTGCTCACCTGATCGACGCCCGGCATCGCGGTGCCGAGCAATGTCACGGTGGCCGGCTGAACATTTCCCGCCGCGCCCGGTGTCGTCGCCACGACCGGCACGCTGAGTGCGCCGAGGCCGGCGGCCAGCACATAGCCGTTGAGCGTCCCGCTCCAGGCGGGATTGGCGGGATCGGCGACGACCGCGAAACTCTCGGTGCCACCGGCGGTGCTCACCGTCGCGCCCACGGGCACGAGCGCGGTATTGCTCGGGGTGAAGCGCGAGAAGGTGACGGTGCCGGAGGCGGCGATGGCGGGAAGGCGCGTCAGGCCAAAATCCGCCATCCAGCTATCGAGATCGGGCCCCTGGCTGGTTGCCGCGCGGGTCATCGACAGCACCTGGAGAATAAGCCATTGCAGCCAGAGCGCGACCGAGCTGCTCGCTTCGAGGATCGCGCGCAGCACCGAACCCACCGAAAGATCGAGCAGCGCGCTGCTCGCTCCTTGCACGGCGGCGGCGGCGTTCTGCACCAGGGTTGAAAAATTCTGCAGGTTGAGCGTCATGGCGCATTCCCGATGGCAAAGGACAAAACCTGCGTCTCCCCACTCGGCGCATCGACATAGCTGATCGAAACGCTGAGCGTGCCGGTGGTGTCGGCGGAGATGGTAATGGCGGGCGCCGGTGTTGGTGCGACCACCGCTTCGTTGAGCATTTGCGTGCGGATCACCGCCTCGATCTGCAATGGGTTCGCGGGCTGACCCACGAACTGCGCGAGCCCGGCGCCGTAGCTCGGTTGCCAGATATAATCACCAGGATTGGTGAGGAGGCGGCGCAGCACGCGCTGCTGGCCGCGCACAGCGCCTGCGGCAAGCGCCAGATCGCCGGTCGGGCTGACCGCCAGATCGTTGCCCCATTGTTGGAAAAGATCGTTCATGGCAGGGGGGCTTCTCAGTTCTGTGGGCTCGGCGGCGAGGTCGTGGTGCCCTCGACGGTGTGGGTATGCGCGTCATAGGCGCCGCGCAGGCTGGCCAGCGTGCCGTGGCCATCGGCAACCTCGCCGCTCGCGGTGATCGAGCCGGTGACGTTGAGATTACCCATCAGGGTGAATTGCGTGGCATTTGCCGCGATCGAGCCGTCGGCCAGGAGTTTGATGAAACTCCCCGATTGATGCACCAGCCAGAATTCGCCGGCGGGTGCCGCGGGCGGCGGCTGGTTGAGATTGTAGGCGGCACCGAGCACGATGCCATGTTCGGAATCACCCTCCTGGGCGACGACGAGCACCTGATCGCCCGGCGAGGGCAGCGCGCTCAGACCCCAGCCATTGCCAACCCAGAGCGCAAGCACCGGCAGCCAGCCACTCAGAACGCCCTCGGGCTGCAACAGCACGCGCGCCGTATAGCTGTTCGGATCGACGCTCGCGACCACGCCGAAGCGCGGCTGCGCGAGCGCCTGGTCGAGCGCGCCCGCCTGAGCGCGGAGCGCGTTCCAGAGCCGTTCCATGGCAATCGCTTCCGTTCAGGGCGTGGTCGTGCCGACGACGAGATTGGCGGGCGGCGTGAATTGGCGCTGGGGCGACGTGTTCTTCGCGCGAATGCGCTCGGTGAAGCCGCCATCGAAGCTGATCTCGCGCTCGATCGTGTCGATAAAATAGGTTTGATCGAACGCCGTGCCGCTGCCGGCAACCGCGATCATGTCGCGCGGCGAAAGCGCCAGCTCGCCGGGCAGGCGGATCACCACGACGCGCTCATGCTGGGTCAGCTCCTGCAGCTTGGTCATCGCGTATTTCAGCGCTTCATCGGGCGAAAGATTGGGCCGCACGAAAACATAGCTCTGCGGCGCGGCGCCCTGCTGACCGAGGCCCACGACGCCGCTGGCGCTGACACTTTGCGTGAACGCGCTCGCGGTGCGGCTGTTCCAGCTCTTCACCGTCACGGAAATATCGCCCGCCAGGGTGAGCGCGCGCTCCATGCGGAGATCGATCACATTGGCGCCCCCACCGAGCGAGGCATTCGCCGAAACTGTCAGCGCCGGCGCCGGATTGGGGTTGGGCGGCTGGAAATAGAGCGTCGTGCCGGATACGAAAACGTCGAATCCCTCGCGCTCGGCGAGCCAGACCAGAAGATTCCATTCCGTCGTCGCGCGGGAAAACTGATCGAGCGTGATGCGGTCGTGCTCGTTGTTGTAGTAGCGCCCGACCGGTGTCGTCGTCGGCGTCACCACCGCCGCCATGTTATGGCCGGCGGCAAGCTGGGTCGCGATCGCGGAGGCGGTCTGGTTGGCGTAGCTTTGCTGGGTGCGGGTCGCGATGAACGCGGCGGTAAGGTCACGCCCTTGCAGCCGCACGCTCTGGCGGAGCGCGTCGATCTCGAGGCTGTCCACCGCGCCGATGATCAGGCTGTTCCAGAGCGTCGCACCGAGCGGCGCGCTGAGCGGCGCGAAGCCGGCCTGCAGCTCCAGCATGATAAAACTCTGCGCCGCCCAGAACGCCGGTGTCGCCACGGGATCGGCGCCGAGCGCGATGACCAGGGCGAACGTGTCGGCGGCATAATGGTTGTTGGCGCTGACATAGGCTTGGCGGACGCCGAGCACGGGGACGCCGTTGATCAGGGCGCGGAGCCGTGGCGCGCGCACCACCCCGCCCGCCGAGACGCCCTCCGGTGCCGCGCCGCCGCTCAGAAGTGCGGTGCCGACGAGGCCGCTTGCCGCGTTTTCGCCGGGCGAAAGCGGATTGCCGAGCAAGCCGCTCATTGTTGCGCGATGCCGCCGGTGGCGTTGGGGTTGACGTCGGGGATGAGCAGCGTGTTGAGCCCGCTCAGCATCGGATCGCTGAGGTTGTTAAGCTCGGCGATGCGGATCCATTGCGTCGCATCGTTGAGGTAAAGCGCCGCGAGCTGGAAGAGATTGCCCCCGGCGATGGTGATTGTTTGCATCAGGAACTCGCGTTTTGCAAATTGGTCGCGGTGCGCCCGACATAGCCCCCGGCGGTGGTGAGGGCGGCGAGGGTGCCGGCGGCGCTGGTCGCGCTGGTGAGCGCCGCGGCGCCGGCGGCGGCATTGCTGGTGGCGAGCGGAGCAGCGCTGGTGGCGAGCGCGCTCGCGGCCGCGCCCATGCCGCTGGCGACGCTGCTCTGCAGGCCGCCGACGGCGTTCTGCGCGCCGAGATAGGCGCTGGTGCCAAGCGTGGTCGCGCCGGGCGCGGCGATCGCGCTCTGGGCCGCGGCGAAATTGATGTTGGTGCCGCCGAGGAGGCTGCCGGCGGTGGCGAGATCGCCGGTCGTCTGCTCGCTGAGCGAGGCTGCAACACCTTCGATCATTTGCAATTCATCCTGCAACACGGTGCAGGTGATGCGATAGGGGATCCACCATCCCGCCTGGTATTCCGCGGTGAATTCGGAAATCACCACGGAATAGAGAAAAATATCCCACGACAGCGGCAGCACCAGGCCTTGGCCGCGCAAGGTGTCGAGCAGCAACGCGCGCTCGCTCGCGGCGGGCCCGGTGAAAATCCCGCTCCAGCGGATCGCCGCGTCATCGCGGCCCATCGCATCGATCACCCGCGCGCCACCCGGCAGCTTGTGCACGGCCAGCCGCTGCGCGCCGCCGAAAAACAGAAAAGGCGGGATCTCGAAGCCGGAAAACAGCACCGGACCCAGCGTGAGCGTGACGTCGGACATGGGGTGCCTCTCAGAGCCTGCAAATCAAGCGAACTTGAAACGAATAGCCGCGGGGAACCTTGCTTTCTGCCGATCGATCCCGGGCACGCGGGCAGGGTTTTTCAAACGCTCGGCGAACCATCGGCCTAGGGCACGACCGGCGCGCCCGGCCAGAGCGGGCCGAGACGGGTATCGACGCCGGAATAGCCGGCGGGCGGACGGTTTGCCGCGGCCGCGAGCTGTTCGCCGAACCATTGTCCGACACGTGTGCCATCGAGCAGCACGTCGCCGTGAATCTGGAGCGCGGCACTGCCGCCCTCCGAAAGCGCCCCGCGCGGCGCGGCGGCGGCGCCGGCGAGCAGCGGTGAGGCGGGGGCAGCGCTCGGCGCGCCACGGAGCGGTGCGCTTGGCCGGCCGCGCGCCCCGCGCGGTGCCGCGGTCTCACTGGCGCCGGCAGGAGGGGCGGGGGGCGCGGTAAAGGGCAGGGGCGCGGGCGCGGAAAATTCCTGGGGCGAGCTCTCGAAGGTTTCGCTGCGTTCCGGCGCCATCGGTTGCAGGCCGCGGGTCAAGGCGAGAAGATCGGCGATGCCGAGCCCGGCGACCGGCGCGGGTTCAGACACCTCGTCAAGTTGCGTGACCGGAGCGATCGGCTTCGACAGAGTGAGCGTCCCGAGCACGGGCGGCGCGATCGCGGGTGACGCCGGCACGCTTGCGGCGGGCTCCCTCGCCGTGTCGGATGGCACGGGCTCGGGGGCGGCGCGCGGCGCGGCGGCGCGCGGTGCCGGCACGGCCTCGGGGGCGGCGCTTGGTGCGGCGGTGAGCGTCGTCGCGATGACCGCGCGCGCAACGGGCGCGGGGCGCGCGGGGTGCTGCGGTTCGGGCGGTTCGGGCGCGGCTGGCGTCGCGTTCTCGCCCCGCGCGCGGGCGGGCCCGCGCGCGACACCGCCAAATGCGGCGAGCGCGGGGCCCGCCGCCTGCCGCAGCGCGGCCAGACCAGCGAGGCCTTCCCCCAGTGCGGCATTAAGGCTTTGGAGATCACCCCGGATCATCGCGAGACCCGCCGAGACCTCGTCGTCGAGCGCCAGGGTGATGCCGATGGTATAGGCGTCGTTCATGGCAGCTCGGCGATCGCTTGCGCCAAACGGGCGGCGATATCGGCGGCGATCTCGGGGGCGAGTGCCGCGGCGGCGGGGGCGAGGAAGGGGCGTGGCGGGTCAAACCGCGTCCCCAGCTCCTGATAGCGCGCAACCGCGCTGGTCGAGCCGACGACCACGCGCCGCCCATCGCTTTCGCCGGCGATGCTGTCATAGAGCGCGCCGTTGCGCATCCAAGGGGCCGCGTGCGGGCCGCCGGGCGGGGTCGCGAGGCGGGCGCGCACGGCATCCGCGAGACGTTCCCGCGCGTGCCCCAGCGCCTCGCGCTGCACATCACCGAGATCGAGTGCCGCCAGGCGGCGGGCAAATTCGCCAAGGCCGATCATCAACCAGTCTCCTGCCAGGCGAGGGTTGACCAATCAAAGCGCCGACCATCGAGCGTGCCGAGGATCACCACAAAGGCGAGCCGCTCGTCATCGGGCAAGCTGAACGCGACGTCGAAGGGCACCCCGTTCCGAACGAGATAGAGGCAATCGATCAGATCGGGGTGCCCACTCAGTTTTTTGCCGCATCCAGCTGGGCCGCGCGGCTGCTCATTGTGGCGGCGAAGGCGGCGGCGACGGCGGCGAGCCCGGACTCGCCGAGCTTTTGCACGACCATCTCGATCTGCGCTTCATTGGCCGGGCTCGGCAGCGGCACGTCCTCGATCGCCGCCACCGCGAAAGCCAGAAGCGCGATCGCGAGATAGGGTTCGTTCTGCGCAAGCTGCGGCCCGAGCGCCTTGAACAGACGGAGTTTCTCGAGTGCGCCGATGCGCCGGAGCGTGATCCGCCGGCCCTCTTTGTCAGTAATCACCGGCGCCGCCTCGGCGGCGGCGACGATACGCTGCTGGGCGCCGCTCATCAGACGCGGATGCGGCTGGAGGCGAAGAACTCGAGCCGCTGGCGCACCGCCGCGTCGCCCTTCCAGGTGCCCGCGTTGGCCAGCCGGAACACGACGCTGCTGTATTGATAGGTCGAGGTGGAACCATCAACTTCGTTGACATACTGATAAAGTGTCGAGGTCTGCATCGCGCCGCCGCTGTAGTAGGCGGCCTCGATGCCGGCGATGAAGTCATCGACCTCGGAGGAGCCGCGTTCGAGATCGAAGCCGCCTTCCCAGCCTTTCGGCAGTTCGGCGCCCATCTGCACGCCGTCGAGCCGATCGACGCGCACCTGCGCGGTGAGCTGGCGGCTCTCAAAACCGGTGACATAGGTGAGATCGATCTGCCCGGAAGGGGCGATGACGACCAGCGTGCAATCGCTGCCGATGGAAAATTGTGTAGCCGGCACGATGTTATCTCCTCATGCGGAGGGGAAGGGTGGAGGGAGCGGCCTGCACTCAGGAAATCTGGCCGGTCGGTAGCGTCTGATGCTGCACCGTCACGGTCTGGCCACCATCGACATTGACGATGAACTTCTCGTTGATCGCCATGTACTGCACTTGCACGTCGGCCTGGACATAGCCGAGCGCGGTGCGCGAGGCGGGGTTGTTCGAGGTGTCGCAGACCACCTGGAACGGCGTGCCGCTGCCGGTCGCGCCGAGCATGCCCTGGCCGAGCATCGCTTGGAGAAATGCCAGCAGGGTCGCGCGGATCTGGGAGAACAGGGCGGCGTTGATCGGCTCGCCGACAAACTGCCCCATGCCGGAGGCGAGGGTCGCCGCGATATAGTTGGTGAGGCGGGTGTAGTTGTCGCCGTCATTTGCCGGATTGGACGAGGTGTTGTGTCCGGCACGCACGCCCCAATAGGCGCCGCCCGGCTGCGGGTTGGCGATCACGTCGATGCCGGCCGAGATCAGCGCTTGCAGATCGGCGGTGGAATAGGTGTTGGCGAGCGGCGCCCCGGGCGCGCCCGAGCGCTGACTGCCGATGACGCCGTAGAGCGGCTTGTTCAGGCTTGACTGCGCGGGCGAAAGATTGGCCAGCCGCCCGGCGGTAAAGCCTTGCGGCGAGACCAGGCGCGTTTGATTATTTGTCTGATCGTTCCACCAGATCCAATCGCCGAACATCATTTTCGCGGCATACGAATCAAGCCCGACGCTCTGAATGGTGGCGACCGCGTCGCTGATGGTGTCACCCTGGGGGCCGGTCAGGATCATGTAGATCCCCTCCGACAGCCCGAACGCCGCTTGGGTCGTCCACTGCGTGCTGTTATCGGCATCGGCGAGGAGCGCAATCGAGCAGCCCTGACCGCTCAACGCATACATCCCCGCGCGCGGCGTGACGTTCTGCCCGATCAGGGTCGCGGCGGTGACATTGCTCGCGCCATCGCTGCCCGGCGTGCCATAGCTGAACGCGAAGGTTTCGGCGGTGGGCGCGATGGTCAGCGTATTGCCCAGCGAGGCGGTAACGATTTGCGACGGCCCGCGCATATTGCTCTGGCCGAGATTGATGGCGTTGACGACGTTCTGCCAAAACGCCGCGCCAGTGCCGCCGATATTGTTGAAGACTTCGGGCGTGAAGCCGGGCAGGCTGAGCGTGATCTGCCAGGTTCCAGCCTGGCTGCCCGGCATGATGCTGCCGGCGATCTGATTGCCGAAACTGCCGGAATAGAGCGCGGTCAGCACCAGCGGGCCGTTGGTCCCGGTATAGAAGAGCCCGAGCACGGCGGCGGTGTCGGTGCCGTCGGTGACCCGCACGCAGCGGAAATTCTGAGCGCCCTGCTGGATCGCGGTCGCGACCTGCGTGCCCATGTCATACTTGCGGGGCTGCAACGGCCCGAACGCGGCGACGTAGTCGGACATCGTGCCGATGATCGCGGGCTGGTTGACCGGGCCCCAGGTGGCGGTGCCGACAACGCCCACGATATCGGTCGGCACGCCGTTGAGCACGAGGGTTTGTGGTGGCACGATCTGGACATAGAGATCGGGCACCACGAGGGCGGTGGTGTTGAGGCTGCCTTGGGTGACGATCGGCATGGGTGCTTCCCTTTCAGGCCGCGGATGTCGGCACGCGCACCACGGCGGTCGCGTGTTCGCTGGCGAGGACCGCCGCGATTGTCGTGGGCTCGGTGATCACCGCGCCCTTGGCGTATGCGCCGAACGGGCGCACCACTACCAGCTTGATATCCATGTTCTACTCTCCGCAAAAAATTGCAGGCGGGCTCAGTCTGTGAGCGAAACGGCGAGCGTCTGGGCAGTGCCGATGGCGGCCGTGCCAAACAGCAGCGCCGGCAGGGTTTGGGCCAGGAGTGTCGGATATTCGACGCTGTAGAGCAGATCGCGCCGATAGAGGTTGGCGTTTTCCTGGCGATCGAGCGTCAGGCTCTGGCGAAAACGGAGCCGCCCGACACTGCCATCGGCGAGCGGCAGAAAATAGATCGCGGCCAAGGCGCCATCGAGCGCGCTCATCGCGGCGTCGCGCAGGCCGGGATCGGCGCACCAGCCGATGAGGCGAAAAACCTGTTCCTGGCGGCGGATTTGTGTGAAAATGCCCTGATCGGCGACGGTGCGCGCCAGGAGCCGCCCGACACCGGGCAGGGTGATGGTCGCGTTGGCAAGCTGCACGATGCGATTGGCCATGATCTGGCTTGCGAGATTGGCCGCGACATTGGCCGGCGCGTCGCCCGCCTGGCAGCGATAGACATAGGTGATGCCATCGGCGAGAATGCCCGCCACTTGGCCGGCCCCGGCGGCGCCGGAAAACGTCACGCTATCGGCGATGACGCTGACCGCGAGTGTTGGTGTCAGCGGCGCCGGGTTGAGCCATTCCGGGAGATAGCGCGTGGTGTTGCGCTCGCCCGCGACATCGGGAAAAACCGTGATATTGACATAGCCCGCGGCGAGATCGGCATCGAGCGCGCGACTTTCGGGCCAGCCGCGATAGAGCCTGACCGGCGCGCCGCAGGCCGAGGGGCCGCTCAACCCTTGCGGGTAGAGCGCCGCCATCGCCGCCGCCACCAGGGCCTCCTCGACATCGCGCTGGTCAGCCATCAGCTCGCCACCTGCCGCACGCCGAGCCGCCAGCCGAGAGCTGAAAGTTCGGCGCTGCTGACAATGAAATTGCGCCCGAGATCATCGGCGAGCAAATCCTCGACACGCAGCACGATCGCGGGGGTTGCTGGCAGCAGCACGGTAAAGGCCGCGAGCCGGACATCGGAGGGCAGATCGCCGGGATAGCGCGCGCCCCCGCCGGCGCCGCCCTCGAGCATGCTCGCGGGCCAGGTGGTGAGCAGGGCCTCAAGCGTGCCCTGTTGCACACCGCCATAGTGCTGCACGCCAAAACCGCACGGCCCCGCCGGGCGCACGAGGCTCACGACGCGCTCGGCGAGCACGCAGACATTGGGCAGCAGCGAAGGCTGGGCGGCGATGAAGAAGGTGCGCCCGGTTTCCACCTCGACGAGATAATCGCCAGTTTCCGTATAGGCGGAATCGAACACGCCATACCACACCGGATGGCCGTAGGCATTGGCACGGACGAAATGCGGATCAGCGGCGTTGAAGGCGGCGCGCAGTTGCAGATAGCGGTTTTGCGGCGCGCAGGGCGTGGTTGCGCCACTGGGGCGAAAGGCGTTGCAGAGGCGCCCCGCCTTGAGCGCCGCGCGCCCCATGCCGCGATCGATCATGTCCTGCAAATGATCCGGGTTCATCGCATCACACAATCAGCGCAATGCCGCCATAGGAGAGTGCCGGGCCAGGCGGGATGCCGAGAAATCCGCAGAGCCGGCGCCGCCAGTCATCGAACAGCTCCTGACGCTGATGCACTTCCTCGTGGTTGTGCGTCCACACCGCCGCGGCATCGGTATCGAGATTGCCCGCGGCCTGCGGGATCGCCACTTCCAAGGGATAGAGCTGCACCAGATAGGTCGCGCGCACCACCGCGTATTCCGCTGGCGCCAGGTTGTTCATGCGGTATTCCAGCGTGCCGTAGGCCTGGAAAAACCGCCAGCTCTGAAACCCCGCGGCGCCCGCGCCATACGCCGGATAGCCGCAGAAGCGGCGGATGTCGGTCTTTTCGGCATCGCTGAAGGGCTGGGTGAGCGGGCTCGCCGACATGGCTAGTAGACCGTCCCCTGGCCCCGCGAGAGATAGACATTGCCGCTGCCCGAGGCCAGCACGACGGATGCGGATTTCGCGAATTCTCCCGCGTGGATCAGCATGCGCGCGCCCGGCGGGATCGGCATGTCGGCGCTCGTGGCGGGCACGCTGCCATCCATGCCGAAACGGAGAAAGGCGATCGCGGAACTCGCGTTATAGACCAGCACGGCCTCGCCGGTGCCGAGCAGCGCGGCATGCGCCGAGGTGGTGCCGGCCGCGATCGTCACCGTCGCGGAAACCCGGAGCGGCTGGGTGGATCCCGTGGACATGGCGCTCAGCCCACATGCTCAATCATCACCGCGCGCTTGTAGGCGGCGTTGGTGGCGGTCGGGATGGTGGTCGGGTTGGTGGTGACATCGGTCGGCGCGCAGAATCCGCCGATCCAGTACCAGGACTGCGCGATGATCTGCTGCAAGCGATCGATCGGCTCGCGCGTCACCATCGCGACACCATCGATAACGCTGATGATGGCATCACGCGGGGCGACATCTTCTTCGGTCATGCCGGCATAGTCGCCCTCGATCAGCGCGCCCTGACCGCAGACGATCGGACGGCGGACCAGGAGCCCGGCGAGGGTCGGGTGCGGCTGCACATAGGCTTCCGTGGTCGGCACGAAGCGCAAGCCGAGGAACGGGCTCACGAGCTGGCCGCGGCGGAAGGTTTCGGTGTCGTAGCCCATGGTGAAAAGCTGCTTGAAATCGGGATCGGCGAACAGCTGCCGGGCCGAGGCAGGATCGAGATGGCAGTGATAGACGCCGCCGAGATCGGGAACGTTGTTGAGGCGGAGCTTGGCCACAGCGTCGAGCAGGCTCGACATGGTGAGCGTGTCGGTCGCCTGGAGCTCGGCGGTGTTGGTGCCGCCACCCGGGCGCAGGATTACCGAGGCATTGGCCGCCTGCACGGTGTTGCCGACGCTGCCATCGGAAATCGTGACATTGCTGGAAAAAGTCAGCTCGCCCGAGATGCCGCCCGGCGTGGTCGAGACGTTGCTCGCGTCCACCGCCACGGCGATCAGCGAATAGACGTCGGAGCCGACGGTCACGGTCAGTGTGTTGCTGCTGGAAACCGAGGTCGGCACGCCATTGACCCAGACATTCTGGAAGCCGCGCACGTCATCGACGGTGATGGTCGCGCTCGGCGCGCCGAGCGCCTGCGTCACGCGGGTATTGCCACCGAAATAGGCGGAAAATAGCTGATTGCGCGCCAGCTCGTCGAGCGAGCGGCGCGCCTGCTCGCCATTGATCGAGGCGTTGAGCATGAACTGCGAGGCGATGCCGACGCGGCTCGTCACCATGTTGAGATCGGTGGTGGCGCCGAAGAGATTGATCGAGAGGGTGTACTGCTCGATGTTGAAATACTGCGGCGTCAGGCCGTTGTCGAGATTGGTGTTGGTCGCGGGCGCGAGCGGCGTCGTCACCGAGGGCTTGAGCCCGGCGCGGGTCTTGGTCAGCGTCTCACCGATGCCGACCGAGAAGACCTCGCGATCGGCAATGTCGCGATAGCCGAGGCGCGAGTGCAGCGCGGCCTCGAATTCGCGCTCGAGAAAGCCCTGCTGGATGATCGGCTGCAAGGCCGCGGGAAAATTGTTGATACCCATGGGAGATCCTCTGTGTCAGAAGCGGCGAAGGCGCGCCGGGTTGGCGGGCGGCGGCGCGTCAAACTCACAGCGCGCCGGGTTGGCGGGCGGCGGCGCGCCGAGCCAATAGCGCGCCGGGTTGGGGTTGGTTCAGCGCCGGCGCAGCAATTCGGCGCGGGCGGCGCGGTATTCGTCGGGAGACATCTCGCTCGCGCGCTTCTGGCGCGGCGGCTCGGCCGCGGGCGGCGTGGCGCGCGAGGAGGATGAGAGCGCGCCGAACAGCCAGGGCTTGTCGCGTTTGAACTTCGCCATGATCGCGCTCGCGCCCTCGACCTCGCCGTCGCTGTTGAGTTTGATGGTGCCAGCATCGAGAAGTTTCAGCCCATCGAGATCGATCATGCCGGCCCGCACGGCCTCGGCCTTCAGCTCGGCGCGGATGACGCGGGCGCGCGCGGTCTCGGTCACTTCCTGCAACTGGCGCTGGAGAGACGCGGTTTCGGCGCGCAATTCCTCGATGGTGGGCTCTTCTTTCGGGTCGTCCTGCGGTTCGGTCATGGCGTTCCTTGTTGGGCTTCGAGTGTGGCAAGCTCGCCGGTCACATCCTCGATGTCGTAGGTGGCGGCGAGGCTTTTTGCCGCGCTCGCGCGGCTCATGAGATTGGCGTTGGTCAGCGCGACGAGGGCTTCAGCGTCCTTGAGCCGATCATCGGCGGAGGGCGGATACCAGCGCGGCCATTTCAGGCTGATGGCGGCCTGGGGATCGAGCGCGGGCAGGGCCGCGCCATTGACCCGGAGCTTGTAGTGTTGGCTGGCACGCAGCACCATGCGGGCAAGCTCGGCGAGCGCGCCTTCACCGTACGAAATGCGCAGATTATCGGCGAGCCACACCAGGCCCTGGTTCATCATCTCGAGCGCGCGGCCCGAGGTCGGCGCGCTGAAACGCTGCGCATCGGCGCGGTTGCCGTGGATGCTCTCCAAGGCCAGCTCGCGCAGCGTCCGCACATAATCGATCACCGCCGCCGAGGCGGTGCCGCCGATTTCCAAGAGCCGGGCATCGCCTTTTTCGGAAACCACCAGCGCGTTGGCCGCGCCCTTGATGATCTGGTTATCGGAAGTCGCCGGCTCCTTGATCAGCAGCGTCGGGTCGGAGCTGTATTTCAGCCCGCGCCCGGCCTGCGACAACTGATAGTCGATCTCGATCTGGGTTTCGATGGCGGCGCGAAAGGTCGAGGCGCCATCACGCATGTCGCCGCTCGCCGAGGGGCCGGGCAGGTTCTTCACCCACACGACCGGGACGAAGCCGAGGCCGTGGCGGACGCTGCGCGCGGCATCGACCAGCGGCATCTCCGGCGCGCCCACCGGCCAGGGCTCGTACCACCACTCCCATTCCGTGTCCCAGCGCCGCATGAACCAGTATTGCCCGTTGGGATCGGGGATCTCGAAGCCCTGATCGCGCAAGGTGGCGCCCGCGACCTTGAATTTCTCGGTGACCTGCTCCAGCGTGTCGGGGGCATCGGCCTGCCAGCGTGGCGTCAGATAGAGCGTCGCGAGACTGGAAAAAAACACCCGCCCGCGCAGCACCCGCAGGAGGAGCGCGACCGAGCCCACCGCACCCCGCATCGCGGCATCGATCATCACCTCGTTGAGCCGCGCTTCCTTGGCGATCGCGGCGAGCGCGTCGCGCACCGTTGCGTCGGGCGAGTCGAATTGCGGGAAATGGCCTTCCGAGAACACCAGCGCGACCGAATCCTCAACCACGACGCGGCAGAGATTGTAGCGCACGCTCGGGCGGCGCTGGCGGAGCGGGATATATTCCCCGCCCAGGCTGCGCTCGTCGTGAAACTCGTAGGGCAGCACGTCATAGATCGTGCCATCGAGGACGCGCCCGAGAATGTCCAGTTGCCGCGTGCGCGCGGGGTAATCGGCATCGCGCGGGATCAGGCTGCAGAGGGTTTCGAACATTTCAGCGCGCCAGCAAGGAAAGTGAGAGCTGGCGCGTCGGCGCGGGGGCAAACGCCAGATGGGCGAAGGCGCGGGAGAGAGCGTCCACCTGATCGTCCTTGTGGCCTGCTGGAAAATCGCGCAATTCGTCGAGGAAGGGATGGGTGAAGGCGGCGCGCAGCACCGCGAGATTGCCCGCCGCCGCTTGCGCCGCGACGGGGCTGGCGCGGGTTAATTTCGCGCCCGATTCCGGGCTCGCGATGACGTGGTAGCCGGCGAGCTTGCGCGTCAGATACAGCACCTGCGCGCGCCCGGCCTGGCCGGGGTCTTGCGGCAGCAGGATCGGCGTCGTCGTGCCGTCCTCGCGCGCCGTGGCCAGGATCGCCTGCTCGACCTCGTGCGGGCCGCCTTGCAGGCGCTTGATATCGTCAACGATGAAGCGCCCGGCTTCATCGCGCCCCATGCGGAGCCCGACCGTCCAATCCGGATCGCGCCCCGGGGCGGGCAGGCTCGCCGCCAGATCCCAGGCGCGCACCCGCGCGCTGAGCGCGGGCAGGGCGTCGAGAAGCGTGATGGTTTCAGTGCGGAACAACAATCCCTCCGAAGGGCGGGGTGTCTGCTGATAGAGCGCGGAGAACGCGCGCTCGCCGATGATCATGCGTTTGCGCGCCAGATCGGCGGCCGATTCCCACTCCGGCCACAACGCCTGCCCGGGTTCGCGCCCGAGCGGATCATCCGCCTCGGCAAGAGCGGGAAAGCGCAGTGTGCGCCAGCGATCGCCGCCCGCGGCCTGGGCCGCGAGCAGGCGCCCGCCGAGATCGTCTTCATGCCAGCGGGTCATCACCAGGATGATTTTGCCGCCCGGCTTGAGGCGCGAGATCAGATCGCTTTGATACCATTGCCAGACCTGCGCGCGTGCCGTTGCCGAGGCCGCCTCGGCCTGCGATTTCACGGGATCGTCGATGAGCACGAGATCGGCGCGCCGGCCGGTGATCGGCCCGCGCACGCCGGCGGCGTAGTAGCTGCCGCCCTGATCGAGACTCCAGCTGGCGCTGGCGCGGGCGTCGCGGGCCAGCGCCAGGCCGAGGCGGGTGCCGTGTTCGGCGATCAGGTTGCGCGCGCGGCGGCCGAAATGGCTGGCCAGCGGCGCGGTATGGCAGGCCGCGATGATCTGGCTTGTCGGCGCCTGGGCCAGCCACCAGGGGGGAAAGATGACGCTGGCGTAGGTGGATTTCGCCGAACCCGGCGGCATGAGCAGCATCAGCCGGTCGTTTTCGCCCCGCGCCAGGGCTTCGAGTTCAGCGATCAGCGCCCGGTGATGCGCCGCCGGGCGCTGGCCCGCCTGAGCCAGCGCGAGATGCGCCCAGGCCGTCAAGGAGGTCCGGATTTGTTTCCTGAGCGTCGCCTCCAGGCGCAAATCGGTCGCCTCCGGGCGCAAGTCTATGGATCTCGCGCAGGAGTTCGGCATCGCTGAGGTGCTGTGGGGCCGGTTTGGCGCGGGCCCTGGGGCTGGCTTGGGGCGCGCGGCGCGGGTGCAGATAGGGGGCGGCGGCGCGGGCAAGCAGCGCCGCGCCATCGGCGTCGCCCTCGGCCCATTTCGCGCGCATCACCGCGAGCAGGATTTCAAGCGGCGACGGCCCCTCCGGCGCGCTGTCGGGGAGGGCGGGCGCGGACATCGACGGGTTCCGGGGCAGGGAGGGGGGGGTGGCTTTGACGCAATCAGCCAGTGTGGCGAGGCTTATACGCTTTTCCGGGGTGCGTGGGAAGGATTTTTTCCGCAGTTCGGAGATTTTTTTCCCGAGTCCGGGGATTTTTTCCTCTGGGCTGGGCGCTACTTGTCGCTGAGGCTCAGAATATAGGCGACGAGATCGGCGCTCTCGTCGCGGGTCAGATGGTAATCCGGCATGCGCACATGCGGGGTTTGCAGGAAGGCGCGGAGCGACATCTCGGTGGTCGAGGGCATGCGGGCGATCGCGGTGAAGGTTGGCGCGGCGTCCCCGGCGCGCTTTTCGCCGGGTCCGGTCATGTGGCAATGGCCGCACCATTTCTCGGCGATGGCCTTGCCGTCCGCGAGATCGGGGGTGCGCACCGCGAGGTCGGCGGCGCGGGTGCTGGCCCAGCCCAGGGCCAGGAGCAGGCCGGCGGCCACGAAACAAGTCCGCGCCAAGCGCATCTTCGCCTCCGTCTTTTGCCGCGCCGCAGCGCCGAGGCAGCATGGCGGAGCGCGCGCGGGGGCGCAAGAAGGGGGGCACTTGGGGGGAGTTTTTATCCGGGGTCAGGGATTATTTTCCGTGGGCTGGGTGGATGGCGGGACGAGCAGGATGGGTTTGCGCAGGGCGACCCGCCATTTTCCGCTATCCCCCCAGCGCGCATGGAGTTCGAGATTGCCGGGTTCGGTGATTGGAAGAGGAAGCGGGGGCGTGAACACGGCGATAGGTTGGTCGGAAAACGGCATGTCTGGTGGCGGGGAGATGTCGATTTGCATGGTCATCATGTCAATCGCCGGGTTTTTTTGCGGGAGATTGACCCGCAATGACAGCGTAAACGTCCCCGGCGCAGGGGCGCGCAGGGTGATCCAAAAAGCGACGTTCATCTGCGCTGGCAGGGTGGGAATACCGATTCCACCGCTATAGACGCCGATCAGGATATCCTTGCCGCTTAGCTCGCGCCGCACATCGTCGCAAACCAGGACGGTTTCGATCTTCGGGTCAGGCGGCATCGAGAATGTGCCATTTGGCTTTTGGCGACGACGTCGTCGGGGCGACGGGCGTGTTCAGACCGGGACCGGCGGAAAATTTGATCGTCGGCAACGAGGACGGCGGTGTCTCATGGAAAAAATTCCGCCCCATGCCCGGCGGCGCGTTAATCCTTCGCGCCGCGACGTCCATCTCGTAGCCAAGGGCGGCGAGAAACGCGGCGACGGTGCGGAGTTCCATATTCTCGCCACCCGAGAGCTTGCGCGTGACAAAGCCTTTGTCGCGCCCGAGCCGGCGGGCAAGCTCGGCGCGGGTGATGGTGCCGAATTGGCTCTCCGCCGCCAGCGCGCGGGCCAATTCCCGCGCGACATCGGCGGCCAGGCGGGCATAAACCCGCTGCCCTTCGGCATTCAGTGGTTCGCGTTTGCCCCTCATCGGTAAGTCTCCACAGTGAATGACGAAAGCTCGTTGAGCTCTGGAAGGGCGCGGCACGCCCCATACCAAGCGGCGCTCTTCAACGCGCCGCCTTTCTTGGCGTTGAACGCGGCCTTTGGCTGCACGTCGAGCACCACCATCACCGTCTTGCGCAAAAACACCACCCCGGCGCGCACCGAGCGCGTTTTGAGAACGAAGAGTTTCTGCCCGCGTTGCTCGACATCATGCCCGATAAGAAGCGCCCCGCCGACGCAGAAATAATCGAACAAAACCATGATCTGCTCGCGCGGCACCGGGTCGGGATTTTCGCCGAAAGGGGCATCGGGGAGGGTCTCGATCTGTTTCTCGCATAAGGGGCGGAGATAGACGTAACCCTCCGGCTGCTGATCGAAACGGAGCCGAGGCGCGTAGCGCACGAGGCGATCCTCGGTCAGCATTATGTCAAGCGTTGTATTAAAAGTCAACACCCCTTTGCCTGCCCTCCGCCGCCAAGTGGGCGGCGAGCCGCTAAATCCACCAATATCGCACGTATAGCCCGAAACCTTGCGCCCAAGCCCGATTTGTGATTGTTTTCGCCTATTGCCGACCCGGAGGAGACGTTCATCCCTGTCACGTATAGGAAAACAGTCTTATGAAGCCAATGCGCATTCTGCCTGGGGCGATGGCCTCGTTGCTGCTTTTGGGCACCCACGCGCGGGCCGCCGAGCCGGCGCCGGAGGTGGTGCCGCCAGCCCATAAATCACCGCACAAATCCCTCCACAAGACAGCCGCGCGCCGGCTCGGCGTGCGGCGCGTCGGGCGCGCGGGGGAGCACGCGGCCTCGGCCGAGACCGGCACGGCGTCGTGGTATGGGCCGGGGTTTCGCGGCCACCGCATGGCGAGCGGGCGGCGCTTTGACTCGCAATCCCTGGTCGCGGCGCACGCCTGGCTGCCGCTTGGGGCACGGGTGCGGGTGTGGCTGGTCGGCACCGACCGCTTCGTCGATGTCACCATCACCGACCGCACCGGCAACCGTGCCCGCGTCATCGACCTCTCGGAGGGTGCGGCGCGCCAGCTCGGCATTCTGCGCAGCGGCACCGCCGAGGTGGTGGTCTCGCCGCTCTGAGTGCCCGCCCTCCGAACCTCCCGCTGGCGCGCATGCTCGGGCTCGGCGCGGCGCTGGGGCTCGCGGCGTGCACCTATGTCAGCAAGCAGATCACGACGCAGGTCTATGACGACCGCTTCACCGGCGAGCTGGAACCGGCCGGGGGCACGCACTGCCCCGAGGCGATGCCGGCGACGCTGGTGACGCGGGCGAAAGACCACAGCGTGACCTTTGCCCCCAATGACGGGGTGCTGCTGCTGCGCGGCACGATCGGGCCGGATGGCAGCGTCGCGGCGAGCCTCAACACCGCCCCTCCGAAACACCCGCCCTATCTGCTGAGCCTCACCGGCCAGCTCGGCAAGGACGGGTTCAGCGGCCGCTATCAGACGCCGCAATGCAGTTTTAAGGCGGAGCTTACCCGCCCGGCGCCGCTGCCCCGCCGCTTCGTCGATCCCAAGAACGTGCTCGGGATTCCCAATCCGTAGGCGTTATATGAATAAGTGGGCGTTATACGAATAAGAGCGTGATGCGAATAAAAGGCGGCCCGATCACTCGGGCCGCCTGGTTCTCAGGAAGAGAAGGAGAAACCCACTGAACCCCGGGCTTGCCGTTCGGGAGATGACCTGGAGGGTAAACGCCCGTGACATGCCCACGTTCTTTAGCTTCAGGGGCGAGGACAGTTTAATCCCGTATGAGACGGGTCTGTCAAGGGGGAGCGCGCGGCGGGGGCGTTAATTTTTCGTTGACAACAGCGGGCCACTCAATTATGAGCCGATTGCCGTAATATGTTCATCAGGATTAGGTCCTGAGCGGCGACAGAACGGGGGGTTCCATGCGATCAGGCCTTTTGGCGGGCGCCGCGCTGGCGGCCGTGCTCACCGCTTTCACCACCGTCCCGGCCTGGGCGATCGTCGCCGTCACGCCAACCGACACGATCACCGTGGACGGCAATTATAGCGCCGGCGCTTTTGGCGTCGGCACCGCGCCCTTCATCGCCGGCCCCTTCACCCTCAGCTTCAGCGTGCCGGAATCCGGGTTCGCCCCCACCGGCTCGCTCTTGTTCGAGAATGTTATCGGGACGGGCAGCTACGCCAATGGCGGCACGACCACCACGTTCAGCAACGGGCAATTGAATTCCTTCTTTGATAGCAACAACGGATTTCAGGTCGGCGGGTATATTGGCCCGGTCACGAACAGCTCGGTTTCGGTCACCTTCACCGTGACGACGACGACCCCGATTTTCACCACCATGGCCGAGTCGGGCGGCACGGAATACAGCCTCGTTCCCGGCTCCTACGCCCTGGCCAGCAGCGGCAACACCGCCTTTTTCAACAACGATCCCGCCTTCACCGGCGGCGGCGTCATCGTCGCTGGCCCGGCGAGCAATTCGGTCCCCGAGCCCGCGACGTTGGCGCTGCTGCTCGCCCCCCTCGGCGCGCTGGCCTTCCTGCGCCGGCGCGCGTCGGGCGCATGAGGGGCGCGATCCGGCGCCTCGCCGCTCTGTCGCTGGCCGCGGCGCTGACGCTCGGCGCCGCGCCGGCCTGGGCGCTGGTCGCCATTTTCCCCGCGACCCCGATCGGCACGGCGACCGACACGCTCACCCTCAACGGCACCTACACCTCGCTGCCGACCCCGCGCGCGCAGCCCTTCGCGGCGGCGAATTTTACCCTGAGCCTGACCCTGCCGGCCGAAATCATGGCCCCGCCGCTCGCGCCCTATCCGGGTTTTTCCCTGAGCGTCAGCGGATCCTACACCAATGCCGGCCAGACCGAGACATTCACCGACCCGCTCGCGACCTTTCGCACCGGCTGCCTGGGCTGCACCGGCGCGCAATCCTCGGGCTTCGAGGTGGGGGTTTCGGGGCTGCTCACGCCTGGGGATTTCTTCAATATCGCTGCCCTGACCGCAGCGCCGCTCTTTAGCGGGGGGAGCACCACAGCCCCGGCGCCGGCGTATTTTTCCGACATCACCCTCAGCCAGTCCTTCACCGTGGATGGGCTGGTGAATTACGGGCTCGATCCCGCCTTCACCGGCACGCTCAGCCTCACGCCGAACGCCTCGGTCCCCGAGCCGGCAACCCTCGCCCTGCTCGCCGCACCGCTCGCCGGCCTCGCGTTCCTGCGCCGCCGCCGCGCCTGACCCCGCCGCCGGCGCAACCCCGAACGCGCCCCCCAAGCCCGCGCCGATGTCAGGCACGCCAAACCAAACCTCAGCGTCCAAGAAAAGAGCATTCAAGGGCGAGGCCAAATGCGCGGGGCGCGTGTTCAAAAAGACTGTCAAGTTTTCCAACTGGATATTCCCGGCGGGCGCCGATTTCACTGGCGCAACATTCGAACAGGGCGCCGATTTCGCCGGCGCGACGTTCGAACAGGCCTTGAATTTCGGGGAAACGACGTTCGAACAGCACGCCCATTTCGAAGGCGCGACTTTCCACGAGTACGCCGACTTTGAGCGCGCGACGTTCCGCAATTACGCCGGCTTTGGGCTTGCGACGTTCTGCGATTACGCCTATTTTGAACGCGCAACGTTCGACGGCCCGGCCGACTTCGGAGGTGCAAAGTTCGCGAGCACCCCCAGCTTCGTCAACGCGGACATGAAGTCCCGAACAAGCTTCATCTGTGCGGTCTTCCAAGACCAGCCGCCCGATTTCGCCGGCGCCAAGCTGCACGAAGGCACGGCCTGGTTTGGCGTAAAATGGCCGCCGGCTCCGAAATCCATCGCGGAGGCAAGAGGCGCCGTCAGCGCCTACGAACGCCTGAAGCTGGAAATGGACCGGCTTAAAAAACACGCGGACGAGCTGGATTTCTTCGCCCTGGAACTCCAGGCCCGCCGCGTTCTTGCCGGCAAATGGACCTCGCTCACCGGCTGGGCGAGCTGGCTCTATGGTCTCTTGAGCGATTACGGGCGGAGCGTTCGCCGACCGCTCGCGGGCCTCGGCGTTGTCATCGGCCTCGGCGCGCCGGCCTTCTGGGCGCATGACGCTTGGCCGGCATGGCGCGATTGGCCGGCCTGGCGCGCGGCCCTTGGCCTCAGCGCCGCCAATACCCTCGGCGTGTTCAACTTCCGCCAGGCGTTTTTCGCGGCGGACGAAATCGCCAAACTCCCCGGCTGGCTGCAAGTGCTTTCCGCCGGGGAAACCATCCTCGGCGCGCTGCTGCTGTTTCTCCTGGGCCTCGGCCTGCGCAACACCTTCCGCCTGCGCTAACCGCGCTCAGCCGCGGGCGCGCCGGGCAAAAGGGGCAGCCCCCAAACGAACGGAAGCCGCCCCATGCCCGGCCCGTTCCTCAGCCGCGCGCCCGCCGGCGCGCGAGCGTGAGCCCGGCAAGCCCGGCGCCGAGCAAGGCGAGCGAGGCCGGCTCCGGCACGCTCGCCGGCGGGTCATCGACATTCAGCGCCGAGAGCGCCACCGCGCCGGCTTCGCTGGACGTGTTGCTTTGGCCATCGCCGGTGCCGACGACGTCGATGGTCAT
>JAEHJW020001788.1_pt1 | contig 36587 bp, 43 predicted proteins | sample 9271431 | NCBI WGS metagenome assembly JAEHJW02 | reverse complement strand
CCGCTGCACGAGTACGAAGATCGGCAATATCCGCCAGCCTGACCACCAGCGCCATACTGCTTGCTGGTTCCAGTTCCAGTTCCGTCTGCGCCTGGACCGCCGACGCCCCACAGCTCAATGACGACATTACCAGCACCCGCAGGCACGGTTTGTAATCCCGAGCCGGAGCTGTACGTGTACTGCGCTGACGTGAAGGTTGGAGAGGTGTTCTGCAGGGACCAGTCCACGGTGTTAGAGTTGACCGTACCGCCCGAACTGTCAGTAACTACGCAGTACATGGTCCCAGAGTTGGTTGAACTCGCGTTTACAGTCCCTGTAACGGCTGTACTGGCTGAAGTAGGGGTAGTGAAGGACACGCCAGAACCGCTTGCGAGCTTCCACTGGTAGGAGTAAGAGCCGTAGCCGTTGGCTGCGGTAACTGAAGTAGTACCGCTCGTAACGGTGCCAGACGGATTGCCGGCAGCCACTGAACCAGAAACATTGCTGGGCTGTGTGCTGATCGAAACCGGAATGGTAGTGTTCTGCAGAGACCAGTCCACGGTGTTCGAGTTTACGGTGCTGCCGGAGCTGTCCGTAACCGTACAATACATGGTGCCGCTGCTTGTGCTATTAGCATCGACAGAACCTGTAACGCCAGTAGTAGCAGACGTACCTGCCGTGAATGATGCACCCGAGCCGCTGGCTATGTACCACTGATAGCTGTAGCTACCAGTACCGTTTGCAGCCACCACGGTCGTAGTGTTGCTCGTAACTGTACCGGTTGGATCACCAGCTGCGGCTGAACCCGATACGTTGCTGGGCTGTGTGCTGATCGAAACAGGAAGGCTCGTGTTCTGCAACGACCAGTCTACGGTATTGGTCTGTGCGCTGCTGATGCCATCGGAGATGGTGCAGTACATCGTTCCAGTGCTGGTGGAGTTTGCATCAACAGTTCCGGTCACGCCAGTAGTGGCTGAGTTCGGAGCGGTTAAGGTGGCAGAGCCGCTGGCTATGGTCCACGTGTAGGAGTAGCTACCTGATCCGCCACTGCCGGCGCAGGTGGTAGTGTTGCTGGTAACTGTGCCCGAAGGGTCGCCAGCTGCAGCCGAGCCAGAGACATTTCCAGGTTGCGTACCTACGGTGACAGTGGTGCTGTTGGCTGCGGCAAAGAGCGTATTCAGGTCTGCACCACTGGGAATTGTGTACTTAGTAGGCAGCGCAGCAGAGCCCGCAGACAGAGGGGCGTAACGAGTATTCAGATCAACGCCGCCAACGGTGTATCCAGTTGCAGCCGGCTGCGTTCCCGAAGTATAGGCCGCGAAGATGCTGTCGAGGTCAACTCCGTTGACATCGTACTTGGAAGTCATCAGCGCTGCTCCAACCTCTTTACACGGCGCTCAAGCGCTAAACGCGCATCGCGCTCCTCGCGCAGAGCTTCAGTGAGAACGCCAATGACAGCCATTGCGTTAACGGTACGGCCATCACCTATCGGCATGGCTGCGTAGAACTCCTGCGCTATCAGACCAGCGGATTTTTCGTTAGTGCCCTTCCACTCAAAGGTAACTCCGCGGAACAAGTCCAGCATCGCAAGCGCACCTTTGATGCGCTTGATGCTCTTCTTCAGTCGCTTATCGGACGTAGTGTTGAAGGCAGCAGCCGTCAACTCGGCATTGGAATCGCGCAGGGCAATCGTGTTGGCGACTGATCCGGTGTTTGCCGTTGTGTTTCCGTTAGGCAGGATGCCCTGAACTTCTTGCGTCAGATTGATCTGTGGTGCCTGCCCCGGAATTCCCAGATGATGCTGATTCAGCAAGCCTGCCAGGAACGGAGCGTAGGGGTAGGTGCTTGGTACTCCCGTGCCTGCACTGGGCTTTGCAACCAGAATTTGTGCTTGACTGATAGCAGTCTGCCCGTAGGAAAGGTCAACCAAGTACAGACCCACATTGCCCGATGCTGCACTGGGAGGAACTTCAGAACCGGTCGTGGCGGGGGTTCCATAGACTACACTCAGCACCACGGTAGCCGTGCGTTCGGTAGGCAGTAGAACGCCAGTGCCTCCTTGCCCTTGGAGAGGCTGCGTCGGATTGGCAGCATTGTAGAAGGGCAGGAGCCCACCAGTAGGATCGCTACTGCGAATGACATCCGAGAATGAAAAGCCAGCTTGAATCAAGGCCCACTGAGACTGGCCGGATGCGAGTGCTGCTGTTGAAAGCGTAACGCTTTGTGGTGCCCACGCAATGCCTTGCAGGAAGTAGGTCTGCCCATCCGTAGGCAAGTCACCAGCACTAGACGGGTCAAGAACCGTTTGCAGATATAGGCTTCCAGAACCTATGTTAAGAGTCAAAGAGTTCGGACTGGAAGCACTAGCAACTAGGCCACTGGCTATTGCAATGCCTTGGCCCAGTACATCCCGTACTGCTTTGCTGATGCCTTTGAAAGCGTCCTGCGCACCTTTGCTAAGGTCGTAGCCCCGCAGGTTCTCTAGGGTGTACCAAATCGGTCTGTCCACGATGGCCTCAATTCGCTACTGGCGAGTAATAAACGACTGCTCCAGCCGGCGCAGCAGTTCCGAACGAAAGTGTAAACGAGCCTACAGCTTTTTCAATGCTCATGGTCGTAGGCCAGCTGGGGGTGGCGTACAGAGCATATGTGGGGGGCAGAGCAGCATCGGTTATGACCAGTGTGGTTTCGCCCGTGCCTACGGTAGCCACCGAGCCGGCTTGGAACAGGATGTCCAAATTCCCAGGTCCGGCCGAAGCGACTTCTATAGAAACGGTTGAAGGGGTAAGCCCCGTAACGTAGGGAATGGTGTCCCAGTCCGGCATGATGAGGGGCACTGTGCCGGGGGGAATAGCCAGATTGCAACTCAGTGAAACCTGTCCCGGCTTTACCGGCACGCGCAATGCGATCGGAAGTGGGCCTTTGAAGACGGCTGCGGTCCACGCCACGGTGTACGCCTGAGTAGGCGCGGCGCTTGCGGTAATGGAAAACAGAACGCTTCGGGTAGAGAGGTACGATGAAGCGAGCCACGGCAGCACTTCCAGCCATACACCAAAGGTCTGCAACCAGGACTGCAAGGTGTACTCGACGCCTTCACTGGCTTGTGTGAGTGTGGGGCTGTTCGGGGCAGATTGAACGAACCCATAGATGACGTTGTTTACCGAGCCCCCAGCCAAGAAGCGCACCCATACGGTGATGCCCATAGCCTTGAAGGACTGGATGAGTGCTTGTATAGACGACTCAAAGGTGGTACTCGCTACGACGTTGGTGGCCAGCAGAGCCAGGTCTAGGGCAGTCGTGCCTACGTCAAGCGCGCACCCTATGTCTATGCCGTAGATCGGGTAGCCACCAGTCACGCTGCTCACGGGAGTAGGAACGTCGATCATTCCCGTGTACGGGATGGCATCAGAAATGCGACTCGGTGCTGTGTTCTGCGCACCGTCTACATCCAGGTAGCTGTTCAAATCCATGGTGGCTGTGTCGCCCGGTGCCCATGGTTCGGAGAGGCGCGGAGTGACACCAAGCACCTTCAGAATGGCGTTGTAGATGGCCGGGCGCGTTACGCGCGGTATCAACAGCATCGTCAGGATGCGCTGCCGAAACGAGCTATCGGTCTCACCAGGATTTCTTGGTAGTCCGTTGCCAAAGAAGTCTTGAGAGATGGTGTCCAGTGCCGAGCCGTAGGCGAACTTTATGCGCAGTCCATACGCAATGAACTGCATGTTGGATAGGATGAACGCAAGTGGCGTCCCGATGCTCAGGAACTGCGCATATGCTGTGCCACCAGGTTGCTGTGCAGCATTGGACAACCAGCCACGCGGGAACAGTCTAAGCAGCCTGCCAGCAAAGTCCGTTGACGTTAGCTGAGGCAGGTTTACTGGCGGCCCGGCATCGACAGTAACCGTACCGCTGATATTTACCTGACTGCTATCGACAGTAGGATTGTTGTTGAACAGTGTGACCATGTATCACAGCGTTTGCAAAGTGACGCTGATGTTTTCTAGTGCGGCTTGTGGAAGCCCACCAATACCAATAAGGAGATCAGCAGCTACACCATTCAAAGTAAGGCTGCCTAGCACGACAGTGACGATGTTGGGGTCGCTGTTGATAGCTACATCTATGATGCTGTTCAAGTACAGATACTGACTACCGGCAGAAAGCTGAAAGCTGTTGATGTAGTTCAGAATGGCATTCTGGACGTTCGATTGGATCGTGGTAGTGGTCTCTGTCGGGTTTTGCACTATGATTGCAGTTAGTGCAACAGAAACCTGCGTGGTAGTAGGGCCTTTAACTGCTACCTGGATGCCGAAAGCACGAACGGCATTCAGAGCATTCAAAACACTTGTGAGCAGCGAACTGGGGGGAGCACCAGTACCGTTGTCTACGATGAACAGGTTGGCACCGTACTGCGTAGCAAGATTCACATTGGTGTTCTCAAGCGGCAGCGTATCGAGTCCTTGCTGCACTGAGTTTATGGCAAACAGGCACGCTTGCTCCGTAGCTTTGGATAGGCTGGCCAGATAACTGACAAAGCGAGCACGCAGAGCAGGATCGGTTTCTTGATCCAGTCCGTTTGTGATGGCAGCAGTGTTGGTGACAGTCGTTACGCCGGCAACCGCCGTTCCGAACTGCGTCAGTTGGCCCGGCTGCACATTGTCAACGGAACCTGCCACGGTTGCCTGTGCAGTAGCCGTAATGTAAGTCTGTCCCGCTTGAAGGACATAGGCATTGAGCGCAGGGTTCCACGCGGTTTGTGTGGTATCAGCAACGAGCTGGTATTGAATAGCTCCACCGGGGGTCTGAACGATCGTGCCAACGGCGATGGGTACAGGCGTGACGGGAGCCGTAAGCGTCGATAGCGTCACCGGACCCTGCGCGTAGGTGGCAGGTAGACGGGTAAGGCCGAAGTCGTTGACGAAGGTGTCGAGGTCCGGGCCTGTAGCAGTAGATGCGCGCGCAGCCGCCCAGATCACTTGCAGCAGAAACTCCAGGTACACATCCTGTGCTGCTGTAGCTTCCAGGATAGCCAGTTCTGGGTCTTGCCCTGGAATGAGATTCGGTACGATGCCCAACGAACCGCCAAAGGCGTTCGTCATGTCTGCAACGAACTGCGACTGGGTTTTGTAGACCAGCTGCGAAACGGTAGTGGCGGGTGTGCTCATTGGGGCAGCAGGAATACTACCTGTCCTTGCGTTTTGTTGCGTAGGGTAACTTGGGCAGTCAGCACAATGGTCTGGAAACCGCTGCGCGATATGGAAACTTCAACCGGCGTTAGGGGGTCCACTGCTGGATTGGCAGCAGCTGCTTGCTGCAATTTGGACGCGATCACGGCAAGTTGCTCGTCCGTGACGTGTTCACCCACCTCGCGCTGTGCTCCGGTACCGTAGGTTGTATGGAAGATGTAGTCTGGAGGCAAAGGGCCTTGTCCGGGCAGCGCCGTGGAAGGGCTAGTCAAAAAGGCGCGCTCGATCGTTTGGCGCACGGATGTCCAGCCAGTGGCATTTTGCAGGCCACCGTTCTGGTTCAGCACGAAGTCGCTGCCGTATTCCAAATATAGGCTCATGGTCCGCAGCTCAGTACGCCTTGGATATAGTACAAGGCTTTCGGCGCAGTCTCCAGAAATACGCCCTTTCCCTGCGTGCGTATACGCACCAGACCATCTACTTCTACTTCATGAGGGTCTCCATGGAGTTTCATCCCGATGGTCAGTTCACCTGCAGTTACGGCTCTCCCGTTGACAGCCAAAAAACTATGGGTAGCTGTGACTATCAGGCTCTTCCGATTGGAAAAAAAGGCTTCTACCCATTCTTTGCACAGCTCTTGCTTAGTGCTAGCTACCTTTGTCGTACCACCAGGAGCCTTCAACTCGGTACCTATGCTAATGTGATCTACCGTTAGCAGCGAGCCATCAGCAACTGCAACGAGCTGAAGGGGGTAAAGAGCAGGTAGAAGTTTGGTGCTCATGAGGCCACCTGCACTAAGGTCGATTCCACCGTAGAAGCTGACCACTGGATTACTGGAGGCCCGGTATCTCCACCTTGTGGATCGGAGTGGGTGTGGGCGTTAAATGCGGATACCAGTTTAGATACGAGTGCCAAGGCATCGACAGTTCCGTTGATGGACACGACGTTTCCGCTTGCCAATGTGATTTCAAGGTCAGCCGCAACGTTTATCGAAAGGCTGCCATCAGCGTTGAAGCGTAAGTACGTTCCGCTTTTGTGCTTGAAGATCGCTTCGCCAGCAACCAACGTATTGTCGGGAGGCAGTGCTACTTGCGTAAAAAGCAAGTGGCCTGCCAGGCCGAAGTGCCCGTAGCGCTGTTGGATGTAGACAGCGCATTGCGTACCGCCGAAAGGGGGTGTCGGAGAGCCGACTTCGGGAGCCGTCTGGAATCCCCACCCGTTTCCTACCCACATGCTGCCAAGCTGAACCCAAGGAGAGATGCTGTACTCGCCCGTGGGTGCCCCGCTCAACGGGTCTACGACTGGCATCCCCGGAAACACCACTTGCACTGCATGCGCGTTCGGGTCGTAGGCTGTAACGTGCCCAACGCCGAGCGGCAGGAAGCCCTGCATCTGCTGCTGTGCGTGCAGGGAGATTAGATGCGAGATTTCGTCGTAGTCGCTCATAAAGACGGGATGAGCAGCGATTGAATGCCGCTGGGCTCCATGTCGCTCAGGTTGTTTAGAGTGGCTATATCGGTCCAGCGCGAGGCGTCTCCTAGGTATTGTGCTGCGACTACGGCCAGATTCGGATTGACCAACGTGACGGCAGTACCGATGCTGTTCGATAGCAGGCTGCCCACAAGGCCATTCACGACGGCCTGCGCTCCTAGTGCAGCGGCTGCCGTGCCGCCGTTGGACGAAACCAGATCGCCCGCAAGAGCGCCGAGCAGCGTGCTTTGCGCTATCTGCAGCTGCTGCACCTGTGTGCTGGTAAGTGCTGAGAGCGTATCGGAAGCTGCGGCGATTACCAGTGGGCCTGCCACGCCTGCGAATGCCAGCATGGCAGCTTGCGATGCTGCCGAGAGCAGTACGTTGGAGGCGTAGTTCGACTGTATCTGCTGCAGCAGGTTGGACATCGTTGAGCCGACGCTGGGGGCCGATGCCGGTTGGGTTGAAACCAAATCCACTGTCGGTTCGAACTCCATCGAGTAGCTGATGTAGTTCTGATGAAGGAAGTCGGCAAGGTAGCTTGTAACTAGCCCTTGCCATTTCCACGGGCCGGCTTGCAGAACCGCTGTCACGCCGCTCCTGCGTATCGTGTCGAGCTGGAAGCTACGTGCTGAAGCATTACGACCTATGAGCAGACCGCTCCACGCTAGTTTATGCGGGAACGCACCCAGAGCCTGCACGGTTTTGTAGCCACCAGGGAACAGATGTATGGCATTGTTTTGGACACCCCCCAAGGCACTCAGGCGAGCTGGAATTTCCATCAGCGATACAGCTAGTGGCGCGGACTGATCGCCAAAGACAATAGGCTGCGGAGAGCCCTGCGCGGCAGTTAGCGTGAACTGAATAATGCTCTGCCCGGTGCTGCTGACAGAGCTTGAAGTTGGAACGGGGCTTGGCGTGCTCACGACGTTTGCACCGGGGGTCCGACTTGGCCTGCAAACTGCGCGTTTATAGGTGGAGCGTACCACGCTTTGAAAGTAGTGAGGAACCCCCCTCCATCGCCTCCTGACATATCGAAGTGGTGCTCTACGCTTGCTATATCCAGCGGCATACTGGAGCCAGAGTAGCCTTGCAGCTCACCAGGGGGCCGAACATCCAGCGTTAACTGGGTAGTGGGCACCAGCGTTGGGTCGCCGTCTATCTCACCTTCAACGATGTACAGATGGCGAGCGATATTGAACGCCTCAGCCAGCATGTCCCGTTCGATCTGTGGGGAGGTGGCTCCATTGAAGTAGAAGAAGTAGTTCGGCTTGCCAGCTTGGATATTGGCTGCAATGTTCTCTGTCTTGTAGATGCCTGCTGTGAGTGGCTGCCGCGCAAGCAGAACTGCCTGCTGCGGATTCTTGTACGAGTAGGATGGTGGAATGCCGGTGATGGCAGCGTTAGCCAACTGCACAGTCGGTGAGTGATAGCTGAAGCCTCGAACCGAAAACGTGCCGTATTGGCGCGGGCCGTGTGTGATGTTCAAGTGGCGAACCGGCGTTACATTTGGTGTTCCCTCAGTAGCGAACCAAGTGAATACGCGGGGCGTCACGTTGACTTGAGGGTCTGCGCCAGGAGGGCCTACATAGACCGTCTTGTCGAAGTGCACGGTGACGATGAAGCCGATCGCACGTGATACTAGGTTCAGCAGCTCCCACATGTTCTCGGCTTGCGAGAACACGCTGGTCTCATACGAGAAGCCGGAATGCGTGTAGCCAAAATTTACACGGTCTATGCTTCCGGCTTCGTTATCTATGCCATACAGAATTTGCCCTAAGTTCTGCCCCAACTGCTTTGAGGTAGCTTGAGAAGCGAACTGGGGAGTCAGACCTACTTGGCTGATTATCTGCGAAGCGAATGCCGCGTAGTCCATGTTGATCCACTTCGGGGTCACTATGGCTTTCCAGTCGCGCATTCTGCCGCCGTAATCGCGTCCGGTAATTTTCAACTCATCGCGGTCGAAGTCCCACGATAGTTCGTCGATGTCGCCTGCAAACACGATATGCTGAAGGCCGTCGTAAGCACCTACTGCATATAGCTTGATGGGGTACGAGGGAGAGCCGTCGGAGAATGAGGGCTGTGCGCTCTCGATCATGTGCCGTAGGTTGTTCGGTGAGGCCCAGCCGTGCGAGGCCAGTGCGCTGATGGCCGTGGTGCAGGAGAAGTGGCCGACCGAGCCGTAGGCGGCCAGCGTGATGTTGAAGGTTTCGAGCGGCACGAAGGGTGCAGGCTGGTTGTTAATCTGCGCCCAGGCTCGAATTACCGACGTGCTTTCGCTTGCGTAGGCTATCATGGATTGCCCGTCGCAACGGCCGGATGCACCAGCGTGCCGTGGCCGGATGCCTTCGAGTTCAGGGATGCTTTCAGGTTATCCCTAGCGCTCCTGACACGGTACTTCTCACTTGCCGTCGCCAAGGTCTTTCCATCGACATGGACGTGGGTAGTGTGATGTACGATGGTATCGCCGGCCGAGTTCGCATGCGCGGCGGCTGCTGAGCGCACTTCAGAGTGCCCGGCTGGGCGCAGGTGCGGAGGCAGGTCGTGGCCAGCCGGACCAGTGTACAGCGGGATTCCATGGTGCAGAACGTACTGCGCGCCTGTCTTCAGGTTGTGCCCAGCACGGTCAACTACATACGCAGCTCCCTTTTCACCGAGGTGCCCTACCCACCCAAAAAAATCCTTTAGGAGCCCAAGTTGCCATTGGTTGTACTTAGCTAACAGGTACTCCGTTGGGTGCTTCTTGCTGGTGGAGGCATTTAGCGTGTTTATCACCCCACCTAGTACGGCCTGCGTTGGTTTCAGAAATTCCTTGCCTACAACAGCCAGCACGTTGTCGATTGCTTTTGTAAGGCCGGTGACGGCTGCGGTTGTCGTTTGCAGTGCCTTTGCAAGAAGCACACGCGAGCTTTGCTGCGTAGCCATGTCCGCCTTAAGCGTTTTCAGCACCCCACCAGACATAGCCTTCTGCAAAGCATAGAGCGTAGCGCTGGTAGTGTGATGCGTCATTATGCGTTCCGGGAAACTCAATCCAGGAACTGCATGCAGAAGCAATTGCATTGCTTGCTGCCCCGACAGCCCATGTTGAAGGGCTTGTTGGAGCATGCGCGGATTGTGAGGAGCCAGCATACTAAGCAGCGCAGCCGTGCGCGGTTGTCCAGGCACCATCAACTGGTGGAACAATTCAGGCAGTCCTTTGACGCCAGTAAGTCCTTGCAGAAGTGTGAGTTCCTTAGCAAATTGCAAGCCCTTTCCAAAGGGCTGTTTAACGAGCGCTGGTGCTACTGCACGCATCGTTGTTGCGATCTGCTCGGGCGACATTTGGTTGCCCAAGTCCTTGTACACATCTCCAATTACTTGATTGACTGCGCGGTATTGCGCTGGTGTGCGCGCGCCGAGGGCACGCTGCGTCTGTGCTATAGAACCAACCAAGTCGTTAACGTCACCCTCCGCACCGTATACCTTCATCATGGCTGCCATGCGGAACATGGACGGCGCTACTGCACGCAATAGGCGGTAGCTATGCAGAATGCCAGCTAGCCGTGGCATAGCGCCCATTACATCATCAATGCTGAATTGCTTGTCCTGCGTTGCAATGTTTAGAGCGAAGGGATAGAGCTGCTTGGTCTGCCTGCGCGTGAAGCCTCCAGCCTCTCCAGCCAGTTGCTCAGAGACTTGAATCGGCATGGCATGCTTGATTGCTTCTACACCGAGAGCTGCTACTGCCACTCCAGCTATTGCCCCTCCTATGGCAAAGCGTCTAATCATCTGCATACGCGCTGCGCGCTCCGCCTCCGACACTTCAAGGTTGCGCTCCTTGATGCGCGTGCGGTCGCGCAGGATGGCGTTCTGCAACTTAGCGTTGCGCAGTGCAGCAACTTCGTTAGCATGGCTACGTCGTGCTTGCAGGTCTGAGATGACATTCTGCTTGCGTTGTAGCTCTATGGCATCTTTGGCTTCGTGAGCCTCCTGCTTGCGCAATGCGATGGCCTGCGCGAGCGGATCAAGGCGGGAGAGTTCTGCGCGTTCGAGTCTGTGGCTCTCTGCTACTTCTGCACGCCGAATGTTTAGAGCAGCCTGCATGGTCGCAATGCGTCGCGCGAATCCTTCATCCGAGTCCTTGGCAACTCGCTGCATGACGCGCGCCTGTTGCACATGCAGACCCTGCTGCATCTGCAAATCGTTTAGTGCACGGCGTAGCATTTGCACACGGCGTTCTGCACCCGTAAAGGCACTGCCGATGCGCATAACATCGCGCGAGATTCTATCTACAAGATAGATATCGACTGCGACGTTGAACAGTCTAGCCATCGTTTAGCCCTGCTGAAATATGCCATCCACGACGGCTTCACCGATAACATCAACCATCTCAGCTACTACTTCCATTGCAGCCGGATGCAGATAGGGCCGTGGCGGCATCTCAGATGTGCCTTCCTCCAAGTACTTGCCGTAGGGCGCACCGCGATCGCTCAGCACGTCGGTGCCGATCTCTACTTCGTTTTCCGACAGTATTTCGTAGTCGATGGACTGAGCTAGCCGACCAGTTTCATAGAGCGGCGTACCAGGCCATTTTTGCTTTTTATTGGAAAGCGTTTCGCGTGAAAGCGAAGGCCAAGGAGGAAACCCTCCATGGGCTGGAGGCTGCGGAACGCCGAGGTAGCTTACAGCGCGGTCCCGGACGGCCTCGCCCAGCATGTTCAGGATTTCCGGGAAGGTCTGCTCAACGTCGGGAACGGCGTCGAAGAATATTCGGCTCATGTCCTTGAGGTCTAGAACACCCCGCCGAATCTTGCTGTAGCTAGCCATTAGCCCGAACCTCCAACGTTTCCCAATTGACCTGGACCTGCCCTCGGTACTCGGCAGCACAAAGGTCGAAGGCTTCGAGTTCTAGCGGCTGCATGGAACACGCTTCATCCCATGTCAGCCGCCAGCCACAGGCTGTTCCGAGCCTACGAAACGTCGGATCGAGGCAGATTTTTTTTTAGCGTCTCTTTGTCCCGCAAAGACGCTGGAGGCCAGTGCTTGTATATCTCCTCCTGCACCGCCTCCATTCCTTCATCACCAAGCTTGTTGGCTACTGCGTTGTAAGCCTCAGCGCTGTTGATGGGGATGATCCGGCTGCCGTCGATGGCCTTGACGTACATCATGGATTCGACGTAGGCCCTGATGGCAGACAGCGCAATCGCCTGCCCCGTTCCGGGGGTCATGTCGCTCACCAGTTCAGCAGCGACGATGAGCGTGCGCGCAACTACGGAGCCCTTCGGGCGCTCCAGCAGAACATTACGACCGTCCGGCAAAGTGACAACAACGGCATCTTCCTGCGCGTCAGTCGCCTTCTGTGCCAGAGCAGCGAATGCAGCCGGGGGCTGCGGAACAATCTTTGCCGTATTGTCAGTCACTTATGGTCTCCTAGGCGACCGCCGGGATGAGAGAATTGCTGGTGTTGAGTTCCAGTAGCGTTCTAGCCTCGAACGCCAAGGACTGCTCAACAGGGTTTCGAGTCTGGAACGTGCCAAGCTGTCCTCGGTTGAAGGAGCACAGGACGAACAAGTAGGAGTCGATCGTGCCGTCGGCCACGTTGTTTACTTCCACCTGCATGTCCCAGTGCGCACGCTGCCCATTGTAGTAGTTCTGCTCTTGGGTCACGAAAAGCGACGTGAGCGAACCATTGACACGGGTGAAGTTGATCGTGCCGCTCCAGCCTGTGTAGATGTTCTGGTTGACCGAACGCCCACCGTCCGTGATGGGTACGATCTTCAACGTCTCCACTTGCTGCTCGGCAGCTATCTCCATCAGATGCCCAATGGAAGAGGCTGGCAAAGCGAGCCCGGTAGGACGCCAGATGAACGTCAGGCTTGCGTCAGGACCAATGCTGAACGAGGTAGGGAGTGCCATGAGCTTACCCTTGCAACGCTGAAGTCAGAGTGCTGCCGTTCGTCACGACAGTCGTTCCACCCGTTAACTGTGCTACGAAGTACCACACAGACGACAGGTAGCGGAACAGGAAGTATGCGAAGAGCTTGTGGGCTGCAACACTGCTAGGCGGGTTGTTGGACAGATCGCACTGCACAGACCCACTATCCACCAGTTTCGTAGTGCCGGTGGTGAGCGCTTGGATCATGGAGTTGTAGGTTCCTCGTACCGAGGCACGCAGCGGGTCGCCGCTCTCGACGGTCTGGTTCTGACCAACAAACTGACCACCCGTAGATGCAATCAGCGTGGAGATGTAGTCCGTCACGCGAGTCCACTCTACCGGGCTCTGCACGGTGTTCGCTGACGTGTTCACGCCAGTCTGGAAGCCGAAGTAGTTGCCCCCCGGAGACGGGTTCGCCACGACCATGATGCCAGCCGCCTGCAGCTGTGCAATTTCGACGTTCGTGTACGGCTGGTTCACCCCCGTCAGCGGGTTGTTACGCTCGGTTCCAGCGATGGAGTAGACGGCCTTGTTGAGCGGCGACACTGCTGGCGACAGCGTGAGGATCAGCCCCGTGTTCACCGCAAAAGGCGGAATGAGCCGAACGACGTTGTTCGCATCGTCGTAGACGTACTGCCAGTCCTTGTAGGCGAACAGCCAGGGGTCGGCAATGCCATAGCCTTGCAGATCGGTGAGGCACGCGGTGGTAGAGGTGCCGGTCGGGAACGTGATCGAGAAGAACGCCGGGAAGCTCTTGGCCAATGCCCACATGGCAGAGTAGGCCGTTGCATCCGTCAGCCCGGCAATCCAAAAGCCAGTCACAGCTGGGGACAGCCCCTGCAGGGCGTAGGCCCCAGTGTAGGGCAGCGTAGCACCCTGCCCGGTAAGGTCGGCAGTCGTGACGGTGGTTCGGCCATCTGTACCGCCAGTAAGAGAAAAGACGCCGAGGGCTGGCGGGTTGACCGAAGTAGCGACCGTAAAGCGCGCCAGCTGCGAGGGGCCGCGCACGCCCGAGATGCCCTGGGACAAGGCGTTCGCCAAGTTCGTCCAGAACGCTCCAGAGCCCGTCGGCGCAGCAATGTTCGGGAATACTTCGATCTGGCTGTTTGTGAAGCCCTGTAGCTTCACAGAAACCGTGTTCGTTGCGGACCCGGCGTAGAGGGCCACCTGCAGAGAATTGCCCATGGTGCCCGTATAAAGGGCTTTGAGCGTTCCACCGCTGATGGGGGAGGTGGCAGTGTCCAGGAGGGAAACGCTGGCTGCCGTATCGGTACCGTCCGACACTCGGACACCCCACAGGCCGATCGGCGCACCGCTGCCGGCGGCTTGAGCTAGGGCGTATTTGAGGTCCGTGGGAAGGTCGTGCACGTCGGTGAGGGCGGCGGCCGTAACCGGGCCGTAAGCCTGCGTGGCCGTGTTCAGGTCACTCAGCAAGACGGGTGTGTTCAGTGGCCCCCAGGAAGCGGTACCCACGACGCCGCCGATATTTGTAGGAGAGCCTACGGCGATGGCCGGGGGTGGCTCGATGACGAGGTAAGCGCCAGGAGCCCCCAAAGAGGCTTCGCTGAAGCTGCTTGCGGAAATGATTTCGGCCACGGAAATGCCTCCAATTTTGGGGGTCCGTGGCCACGGTCGCCCTGCGCGTTAAGGGTACGGCGAGACGGGTACTAAGGCAATATCAGATAGGCTGCCCGCCGTCCACGGTAGTGGGTGAGTCGATGGTCAGCCCCCCAAAGCCCTGCTGAATGGAAGGGATGAAGCTGAGGACGCTGTACAGCTGCTCCTCGTAGGTAATCCCGTATTCCAGGGTGACGTGCCACATCCAGCGGTACACGTCAGAAAGGACATCCCGATCAATGAACTGGCTGCTCAAGCGACGGACGCGAACCCACGTCCCGTCGTCCGTCGTTCCGCCTACGCCCTGCATTCCGAAATGGGCATCCAAGTAGCCCAATTGCTGGTCGATTGGGCGGCTCACAGCTGTGCGGATAGCATCGGTAGGTGCCCAAACGTCTACCTGCACTTGGCGAATTTCGCGATCCACTTCCGTGTAGCGGGTGCCTAGATTGCCAACGTTCGCAGCGATCTGAATACTGGAGGTTGAAGTGTTAGTGACGGTAAGAACCGAGCCGGACACCGTTGCGCTAACCAGTCCTACGAGGTCGCTGTTTATGCCAGAAGTCAAGGCTTGTGCCATGGACGCCAGCGTAGCGCCTGTGGCTGCCTCTACGATGACTACCTGGGGAGCAGAGACTGCACTTGAGGAGACTACGAACGCAACGGCGTCGTTCAGCGTTACGCTGCCTCCCAACGTTACCGTTGCCGTTCCATTGACTACGATGAAGTTCTGCGAAACGGCAGCTGCGATGCCGGGTGCCGTCAGCACTTCGTTTGCCGTGTAAAGCATGAAGCGTGAGGCGTCTCGGGAGGGACCATGATCATAGATGCTGACGGCCGTTGCAGCAGACTTGGCTACGCTATTCGTGAGGAAGTCGAGCGTAGGCCAACCCGCAGCGACGGTCACTGCAGGTGTGAATCCGCCCGTAACCGACTGGAGCTGTGTGACAAGCAGGTTGATGGCGTCGCGGCCGAACATCAGGTTTGCATCACTTGGCGCTTGACCGAAAGCTGCGAACCGACGAAGCCGACTTCCTGTTCCCACGGAAGCTGCACGACGTACTCTGAACCATCCTGCAGCACCAGTCGATCGCCTTCCTTGAAGGTGAAGCCGGGTAGCGGCGGAACGTATGCCAGATATTCTACCTCGCCTGTGGTGGTAGGTATCTCTTTGATCAGGTCAGCACGCCAGCGGGCCTTCGCTGCCAGCCCAATTGGTATGAGCGCAGCTGTGTCGGTCACGGCACCCACCACCAGTGAGTCATTGACCAGTTTGACGGGCAGCGAGGCCGCTTTTTCACCTGAGAAGTAGCCTGAAGGATCAGGGCCACTGAGCAGCCGGTAGATTTGTGCGTAGCGATCCAGGCGCGCGCCGATCGACTTCTTGATAGGGCCATGAAAGCCCAAGCACCAGCCGTAAACTTCCAGTGTAGGGAACGTAACTGACGTAGCTCCTGCGCCGTACCCGCCTGATCCGTTAGGGTTGTAGGCAGCATCAGCGTCTATGAACACGTCTCCCAAAAGGAATGGCGACATATCTCCAATGATGTCGAACAGCGGAACGAAAGCGGTGCCTTCATACGACCCACGAAAGCCGCTGGCGCTCTTTTGGAGATGGTAGACGTAGTAGTTTTGAGCTACTTGATTAGCTGGGTCAACGAAGTTCTTGGCAGCCGAACCTGCCTGCAGTCGATAGACATTGAACGGGCCACCCAAGGCGTTTGCAGCATGCCCGCGCCCGCGATCTATCTGCCTCTGAATTTGATTTGGATTTGGCATCCTAGCACGCTAATCAAACCCATCCGCCTGTTCAAGCCCGGTGCAGACGATCTCGGCCCACGGGGTCCAGGCGCTGTCGGCGGCGATGTAGGCACGAGCGTAGAAGGTAGTCGGCGACGAGCCGCTGGCGAACTGAAACGTGCCATCGTAATTGAATGAGAGCCCTGTGGGAGCCGCTAGCGTACCTTCGGCATTGCCGGCTGCCTCGATCTGATCGCCTATTGTGAGGTCCGGGAGGGCCGTGATGCGGTATGCTGATGTAGTGTTGACTGCACTCAGCGTCTTGAAAATAAGACCGGCGGGTGGCGTAAGAGTGATCGAAACAGAAGAGCTGCCCTGCGACTGCGTGACCTCTAGAGCGGTAGGATAAGTAGCATCGCTAAAAGCAAGATGCTGTCCTGCGCTCGTCTCTACAACTACGTCGAAGGTTCCAGATGTGCCACCTGAGATCGTGACGCCCGTCTGCGGGACCGTTAAGCTACCTTGAGTCAGGCTTACGGTCGCGCCTGTCAGGTTAGTGCCCGTGAACGGAACTCCGGTGGAGACGTAGACGTTCCAGCCGGTCGCGTTCGATGGCGGCGAGGCGGGCGCTGCAACGTTGAGCACGTTGTCGGCGGCTACGGCTAGGCTCGTCTCGGTCGCACCCGTGGTCTGCCCGCTGGCAGTGACCCAAGTGGACTCAACGTAGTACGTGGTCGCAGCCAGAGTGCCGCCAGACGTGGCGGTCAGCGTGCCGTTGGTCGGCGGTACATCCGCGTCGCTGTTGATCGCTTGCTGTACGCTGACTGTGGTCTGGCCTACTGAAGTCTCGGCCGTCACGACGTAGTAGTAGGTATTGCCGGCGAGCGAGCCGCCCGTGCTCGCAGTGGTCGGCGCGCTCTGCGTCGGTGCCGGGATCAGGTACGTGGTCGCCGTGACCTTGTCCATGGAGTATGCGCAGTCCGGCGTCAGGGTGTTGCCGGCGGTCGCGGTGTCAACGCCCTGAAGCACGACGCTGCCGGTCCCTACGGTCGCGTAGCTTGTGCCCCACGCGGTCCCGGTCGAGTCCGGGATGCCCGCGCCGGGGTAGACCATGCCGCCGGAACCACCACCTGAAACGCATGTGCCCTGATAGCCAAGCGCTGGCGTGGTTGAGGAGCAGCCCGTAAACAGCGCAGCTACGTCGGCGTAGGTGGCAGGCGTAAGCGGGTTTGGTAGCGGTCCATTACCGCGCAGCAACCCAGTAGCCCCGAAGGCTCCGAATATCTGGTTGAAGTTGAAGTTGAGCTTGTAACCTACCTGCCAAAGCGGATCGCCCGTTTTGGTGTTGATGGGGCCGTTTTGTGTGCAGGGCGTATTGGTGGCGCAGTTGATGGGCAGTTGCTGCGCAAAGCAGACTCCGCCGGCCAGTAGCACCAAAAGTAGAAGTGACAGTTTTTTCATGGTGCTCTCACATCGAAAGAATGCGGCGGATGGCGTCGGTCTTTTTACCGAGTACGGCAGCCGCTTTGCGCGCGACGTGCTTCTTGATGGCTGAAGGAAGGGCAGGCTTCGCCTGATTGAGACGCGCCATGGCATTGCGTGCCTGCCCCTTGTTCTTGATCGGAAACTTGTACTCAGCCGGATGGCCGCTGCGCACGAGCTTTACGGTGCCCTTCGGGCTGGATGAGGCTTTGTACGGCATTACAGCTGTCCTATGGCGGCGTAGGAGCCCAGGCCCTGACCGCTGGTTGCGATCCCCTCGATGGTGTTCTCCCACAGCGGGATGTCGAGGAAGCGGCTCAACCGCTCGCGCCAGCGCAGGTACAGTCCCTCGCGTTGCGCGACTTCGTCGGGGCGCGCGGTCCAAACATCGGCCTTGAAAGTGTCGAGGTCGTCGGATGCAGTGGCGGCGGCGGTCTCAAGGGCATTCAGGATGTTCAAATAGCCCCAGTAGGCCGTGCGCTGGTTGGTCAGTGGATCGGTGATGACCGCGCGGGGGTGAAGCTGTTCGCCACCGGCTGTGATAGCTGCACCTGTAGCACCTGACGAAGTTACGGAAATGTTGAAGGGCACGGGGTTGATCCAAGAACCTTCAGAGAGCGGCAGCTGGTTGATGGGGTAGGCATACGGGCCTGAACCATAAGGAGCAACCGAGTAAAAGCCTGCAGCTTGCAGCGTAGCGTTCTGGTTGGACAAGCCTGAAAGGCCAGCAATCATGGTCAGCGCATTGTCCTGCGGACCTGCTGTGTAGGTGATAGTGACAGGTGCTGTTAGCGTGCCACCCCTCAACGTAACACTAACAACGTCGCCAGCTTTGGTGTTGCCTTGCAACAGAACAGAGCCGTACGCACTCCCTGTCATGCGCGATTCCTCATCCGGGTTGAGTGTTATCAAGCGCCACATGGCAAACGAATAGACCTGGTTCCACCTGTATCCGATAGCTGAAGTTAGCAGCGAACCGCCAGATGGGTTGAGTGTTGGCAATCCGCGCACAGGCATGCCTAGATGCCTTAGCGCTAAGCCCTGCTGCTGTATCGTTAGAGACACGCGGCTTCTCCTTCATATCGCAGAAGGTGGTTGAAGCTAGTAGGAAAACGCAAAGCGTCGAAGACGCTGCGTGCTAGAAGCTGCGCTTTCGCGCCAGCGCCTGAATGCGGCTGGTGCGCATCGAGGCGAAGCCGGCTGGCTTTCGTACCGGAGCCGGCTTTGCAGGCTTTGGAGCCCGAGGCTTTGAATGGTGCTTTTTCATCCATTAGGCCATTCTAGCTCAGAACGGCGCTTGCCCTTAGAACGGAATCACGAGCACCGTGTACGCACCAGCTGTAGGCGTACCCGCAGCGACAGCCGTCACGGCCACCGTCACCTGATCGGTCACGGTAGCGTCGTCCAGGTACGCATCGACCGTAAAGCCCGCACCCGGCCCACCCGTGAAAGCAGGCGATGCCATCACCGCCGCGCCGACCTGCGTTCTGTAGCTGGGGTTCGCCTTCAGCAGCGCACTTGCGCCCGGAATGACAACGCTTCCCGTAGCGCGCTCTCCAGCGGTGAGCGCCGCACCGCCGATCGACGGCGTGAGGCCGACCTTTGCAACGGAAGTATCCCAAGTAGTTTCACCGATGTTAGCCATTGTCATGCCTCAGATAATGGGCATGCCGAACTGCACGAGCCGGCTCAGCATGCTGCTCACGTCGTAGAAGTTGCCGATGAAGAAGCTCTTGACGCCGCCACCCTGGCTCCAGTTGAAGTTCTCCCATACGTAGACCGGGCCTGAACCGCCGGACAGCGACGCAGCGCTCTCGGTCAGCGTCACGGTCGAGCCGCTGGAGGTGCTGACGGCAAGCGCCGTCAGGTTTCCGACCGGGCCTGGCCAGTTGATCGTCACCACCGCGCCGGCTGCATCCGCGCGCACGTAGTAGCGCAGCAGAGCGTTCTCGTTGAGCAGTTCGGCCAGCGCTTCGGCAATCGTATCCAGCGTGTCGGTGGACAGCACCGTGTAGGTGACGGACACGGCCGAATTCGGCTGCGCAATCTGCGAGTTGCTGAACACGCCGTTCGTAAGCGTGATGGTAACGGTGTCGCCAGCCGTAACAGTGCCACCCACAGTGACGGTGGCAGAAGCGTTCGCACGCGGGTTGGCAGCCAGATACTCTGCCGGACCCTGCTGCATCAAGCCGCGCCCGTTGCTTCCAACAGGAATGGAGAAGTTCGGGATCAGCGTGGGCGACTGGGTGCCGCCGCCGGTCATCGAATTCAGAAAAGGCAGTGGAACGTTGGGCATTACTTCATCCTCCGCTGCCAATCGGGCTTCTTGATCCGATTGCGCGGTACAGTGGCTCGACCCACTCCGAGGTTGGTCCGTCCGCTACCGTCCGCGTAGCCATAGCGGTCCCAGCCATGCGTGTCCATCGCCCCTTCCACCTCCGGTCTGTGCTCGGGCGACATGCACGCACGCTGCTCTTCAAGCTCAGACAGCTCAAGCCGCGCGTCTTCCTTTCGAGCCCGATAGGTCTCCGCTTCCCGCAAAGTTCGCACGGGAATCTTGGGAAGGCGAACGCCGGCTGCGTAGTGCTGAGCCATTAGCCTTTCCGATTACCCACCTGCGGGCTGCTGTTCTTGGGCGCACCGCCCCACTGCGTAGCCACGGCTTCGCCTCCCACACGGGCGCTGGCGTTATCCTCCATGGAGAACCCTGGCTGCTGAACGATGTCCCGATCCCCCGGAACCCACGGATTCGCGGTTCCCGTCGGCCGCGTAGCGGTCGAAGGCAGGGGGCTCACATTTCGCTGATCGCGTCTTCCGGCCATGTCACGTCACCTCGTTGTTCCACTCACACCTGTAGATGCCATACGCGCTTAGATTGAAGCGTGCTCGACGCACACCGCGCGCTTCCAGTTCGCGCTGTCAGCCGTTGGGATGATGGGAGTGGTGGCCGTGGAGTCGGTCGGCACTGCAAAGTCGCCTACCCAGAACCACGTCAGCGACACAGCCGTCCCGTTGCGGCCCAGGGGCGGACGCATCACCTGCGCCACACCATCGACCATCATCAGATCACCGATCGGACGCACGCCCTTACGGTTGATGAAGCTCTCCATGCCCTCGAAGTCGCCTTCGAGCAGCACGCCGTCGCCGCAGATGATGGGGCGCTCAACGCGCGTGTTCAGCGTGACGGAGCCGTCGGTGAGTCCCGACGCCTGGACGTAGGCTTCAGTCGTCGGAATGAAGCTCGTACCGAAAATCTGCGTCACGTCGAACCGGCGGTATTCCATGCTCTGCTGGTTGCCGGCGAACAGCACCTTGAAGTCCTGGTCGGCCCAGAGCTGGCGCAGGCTGGTGTTCGAGAGCGTTGCCCAATAGGTACCATCGGGCATCATCGGCACTGCGTTGTTGCGCAGCACCGTCACGGCGTCGAAAATGGTGCCTGCCGAAAGCAGATCGGCAGGCGCAAGCGCGGCGGTCGTAACCTTTGCATTCGGGCGCAGGATGGTGGCGGAACCCGCCGCCACGATCGCATCGCCTGCCGTGATGGCATTCGACGTAGCGTTGACGGTCAGCGTTCCACTGATGCCATCGGAGTTCTGGCCGTCTGCCGCCGGATAGATCGAGAGGTTGATCGGGTCCGGCGTAGCACCCGTGATGGTCAACGTCTGCACGACGGCACCGTTTGCGGAGCTGTAATGCACGGCGGTGAGCGGCGTGGCACCCGAGATGCCCGTCGGACGACCGTTGTTCAGGATGTACTGGAAGCCGCGAATGTCATCCACATGGATGCTCGTGACCCCAGAGGAGTAGGCCGCAGTGGCAAACGTGTTGCCGGTGTCGTACTTCGCAAAGAGCTTCACGCGGGCGATACGGTCCAGCGACTGCGCAGCCTGCACGCCGTTGTTGAAGCTGACACGCTTCAGCTGATCGGCGATCAGCGCTTCGGCCTGCAGCAGGTTCACGTCCACAGTATCGGAGTAATACTGAAGCGTGAAGGTGTACTGCTCGGTCGGGGCGTCGGTCGGAATCACACCCGAGTCGAGAGCTGAAAGCTGACTGGGGTTGATCGGGCGGACCACCGGCTGCTTACGACCAAACTTGCTCTTGGTCAGCGTTTCGCCGATGCCGACAGGGATACCTTCTCTCTGCGCGAGGCGTCGATAGCCAAGCACCGAGTTGAGGCCGATTTCCAAGAACCGCTCAAGGAACCCCGCCTGCGCCAGATTCAGGATGCCTGCAGGCAGATCGCCAAGCAGGGTCTCAGGCGTAGTGCCAAAACCAGTGTACTCTGCCATATCGCCCTCGAAACGCCCGAGGGCTCAATAAAAAGGCCCCAAGGCTGGTTAACCCTGGGGCCGTTGCGACGGTCGCCCGCTTGTGGAAGTACGCGCTGAAGGCTACGTCAAGCCAAAGCGTTTAGCAATATCAGTCAGCGCAACCAAATCGGAACGACTGAGCGTCAGCGAAATTTCGATACGCTCGTCTCCCGTTCTACCAATATGCACTCGGTAGTTGCCCCCCAACCGGCTCAGTAGCGGCTGAAACAGGGGCGCTACGGACTGCGCCCATTTGGGCCAGGAAAGCTCTGTCATCGCAGGCTCAGTGTCTGCCGGAACTTGGCGTACTCGCGTTCTACGTCGTCCGGCTTGAACTTAGCGCGATCCTTCACGTTGAGCCCACCCGCGTCAGGAGCGGCAGGCGGCGGCGGTGCCCCTGCGCTGGTACGAGGCGGCGGCGCAGGCGGCTGCCCCGAGGAAGTCTGAAAAAGCTGCGGCTTGGTGGCCTTCCAGGCACTGACAGCTGCGGAAATCTTGGCCAAGTCGGGCTCTCCGTTGACGAGCATGGAGTCGTCGATCGGGATGAGCTGGACCAGATCGCGGTCGATGATCCCTTCCTGAATGGCTGCCGCCCGCACTTCGGCCCGGATAAGGCGCTGCTGCGTTTTGTTCAGCTCTCCGGCCCGGCGTTCGGCCAGCTCCTTGAACTGCCCCTGCTCTTCCATTCGCTTCTGTTCAGCCTCGTCGGCTTTGGCCTTCAGCGCAGCTGCCTGCTCGGCTAGCGGCTTCAGGCGCGCAGCTTCAGCCTGCGCTGCTTCAAGCTTGGCTTGCAAAGCAGCAAGGTCTGCTGAAGGAGGAGTTGAAGTGGGGGGTGGCGCAGCTGCCGCAGGCGGAGTGGCGGCAGGAGGGGTAGCAGGCGGCGTGCCCGCAAGCGGCGTGCCTGCAGGCGGGGTGGCATTCGGGTCAGAATCGGCCATTTCAATGATCCTCAAGTATGTAGCCCAGCGTCTGGCCTTGGCCAACGAAGTCGCCGGGCGCGGCTTCAAACTTCACTTTTCCGGCGCAGGGTGCCAGAACCTCGTACAGAATCTTCATTACTTCGACGCGCATCAGTTGCTGATCTTTCTCTACAATCGTGCCGTCGTCAACAATCCACTCTGTCACATCACCGTCTACAGGGCTCTCAAAGGGCGTCATACCTCAGACCCGCGCAACCCATGCTGCTTCTCAAAGGCTGACGGGTAGCCCACCCCATAACCATGCAGGGAAGCCCACGCTTCGCGCGTCAGGGGTACAGGAACCAGATGCTCATTTACCGCCACGGCGGCCTTGGCGATGATACCTCGGCGCATGATGGCCATGTCCCGAAGGTCTTTGTTCCTCTGTAGAAAGTCTTGTACCGCCATTGCGGCTATGTTGAAGTCCTGCTGAGAGAAATTCCGCCAGTATTTCTCGACATCCGCTTCGCTTCGAAGTGCGTCTAGGTTCATTCACGTGACCTCCAACAGTTCTGTCAGACAATCTCCATATCTGGTTCCCGCCAGTTTATGGTTGCCTGACAACTTGAGTTGCTGTGCAACTCCAACACCAAGTCTTTCATACCCCCGCCATGCACGAAGCTGCCAGTGAAGGCCGAGGGTTCGTACCAAGCAATCTTTCCGGTGCTTTCGCGCAAGTACACGCGCGGCCACGCACCGGGAATCATCAACTCTACCGAATACAGCTCGCATGGGCGTCTTGAAAGGCGATGAACACCGGGGTCGGTAACGAAAGCCGCTCGCATGAGCGAACCAGGAGCAGGTGGAATGAAGTGCTCTTTGACACCGGGGATCGGCTTCCAGTCAGGAACAGCTAACTTTTTTTTTCAGCCGTCGGCTTGCGAGCACCGTGCTTGTGCCAGACGATCGTGCCCACCGTCACCGCGCCTCCATCCGGAACTCGTGGGTTGGTATTCGTCAGCTCAAGCGTCAGCCCGCGATGAAAACCGCCGTTCAATGCCCACGGCTGCATCACCGCAGGATGCGCGATGTACAGGGGCTTTCCGTTGAAGTCGGCTTTTCCGTTACGAGCGAACTCGCGCATGCCTTCCTCAAGGCCCTCGAAGATGCCGTTCTTGTCCGGAATGCCGTCCCGAATGACGACGCCGCCGCTGCCCGCCGCCGTGCAAAGCCAGCTTTGGAACATTCCCGGCCCTTCTTCGAGTACCCACATGCCCTTGGTGAAAAAGGTGAGGCACTTGCCGCCCATGACTGGCTGTTCGACATCGACCCACACCGGCTTCGGGCGGTCTTGGATGTCGCGCTTCCAGGGATAAGCCAGCTCTTCGAGAAACTTTGGCAGAGCGCTCATTTACTTCATGTAGCAGAACAGTGCGTGGGCCGCGCCCGTATCGTTGAACTGGGCGATGATGTAGCCCCCAAAGCCGATGCCGTCGGGGGTGAAGCTGACCATGTACGAGCCCTGACCAGCAGATGAAGTGAAGGTACCGAGCAAGCTCACCTCGGCAGGGAGTACCCCGCCCTGCGGTGCACTAGCCGAAGCGTACAGCGACACATCGAGTGCGACGGGAGTTGAAGAGTTGTCCGGGACCACAAGCACTGCGTCCAGCTGCACGATGCTGGCCGCTGCGGGGGCATAGGCAATCCCCGCTCCGCTTACTGCAAGTTTGACAGGTGGTTGCATGTTTCTTCCACTTACACCCGTAATATAGGATATACGCTACCAACACCGATTTCCAGCAAAGGACTCAAATTACTGGCCCCGGTAGCGCGGAGGGTTGAGGGAGGTCTCTTTTCCAGGAATGCTGCCAGCCTTGGGGTAGCGGTTCGTCAGAAGGCTCTTGCCGGCGGACTCGGACTGGTTCTCCTCCGGTCGGCTGGCCTGGGGCTCCGTACCCACATCGCCCTCGCGAGCCCGCTGCTGCACTGCCACAGGCGGATTTGCCGGAGGCATATCGAGGAACAGGTCGAGCAGCTTGCGGGCCTTCTCGACGGTAAGGATACCTTCCTGCATAGGTGCGGGCGAGGACGGTTTGTCTCCCGCGCCTTCCTTGCCTTCCCCGCCATCGCCGCCTTTGGGGGCAGTGGGAGTTGGTTGATCGCCGGGCGACGGGGCACCTTTGACCAGAATGCTGAGGGCTTGCGCGTACTGGTAGAACTCCTGCGCACCGGGCAGGTACGGGGCGGGCCAATCGAGCGCCAGCTGATCAAGCTTTGCCAGATCAACCCCCTTCATCAGCGGGTGCTCAGCAGCCGCCGCAACGGTCATGGCCTTCTTGATAAGAGGTAGAAGGCCGTAGTCACCGTAGGAAGTGCGCAGCTCCGCTATCAAGTCCCAGTTGTCCTCATCCAGCATCTCCATCGCCTTGCCGGACTGAGGCCAGTGACTGCGATCGGGGTCTTTGCGTGAGGCTCCTACAATCTCCAAGCCGTACTTGCGAACGCGCTCGATGTAGTCCAAGCCGGCTTTCATGCCGTTGCCACGCATCTCCAGCAGCTTGGCGTCGCCAGCTTCGCGGGTTTGGCCCGTTCCGGTGGAGGCTCCGCCCGCCAAGCGCAAGACGGAACCGGAGTCGAAGTCGAAGGTCATCTGACGATTTCGCGCCACGTCCTCCACTTCATAGACGGTCGGGCCGACTACGGCAAGACGCGGGGTTCCGTTGTAGCGCACACCGCGCCCGAGGTTGGACATGGTGTAGCTGATTTCGCAGGCGAACGGCAGGGCGTCTTCCCACGTCGATGCCCCGTCGGGATATTCGCCACCGGCCAGATTGATGAACCAGTGGGCCGGTAGGACATCTCCCAGAACGGGGTAATCGAGCTGCGGTTCGTGCCCCTTGGGTGCTTGTACCATCTCTTCGGGGGGCAGCCGCAGGATGACGCGATCGACTTCGGTGCCGTCCTTCAGGCGCGTTCCGAGCTTCCACGGTACGTAGGTGATTTCTCGGCCCGTCAGGTAGTCTCGGACGAACCAATACTTGTCATGCGGGCCTACCAAGTCTCCTGCAGCATCTCTCTCGAAGTTGAGCTTCGGGCCGAGTACCTGCTTGCCGAGAATGGGATAGGCGATCCGCAGGCTCTTCAGCTCTCCCAGCTCATCGAGGATGGGCCAGCACTGCACACTGCGCCACACATCGAAAACGATGCGCGGCACTCCCTCTCCGCCCGGCAAGATGCAAAAGGTGACAGCCACAGACCCCACTGAGCCCCATACCGCTGCTTGCAGAATGCGGGACTTAAGGAAGCCTTCCCGCATCAGGCCCTCGGCCGCAGCTGCTACTGTCTCGTCGGGGTGCGTGAACTTCGGAGCGTGCCGCCCGGCGAACAGCTTGCGGGCTGCTTGCCGAGCTACGTAGCGGGGCAGGTTATATGGAGTTGAAGGGCGGCGGTCGCGCAGAAACAGGCGTTTGCCGCCCGCCAACAGATCATCGTAGAAGGAGCCCGGCAGCGCGTTGTAGAGGTTGCCATCCAGCGCAGCGTCCAGAAACATGAGCCGCCGCGTGCGCTGGTCTGCCCACTCTGGAAACGGAAATTTGTCCCACAGTGTCTTGAGCACGGCTTACGCCATAGACGAGAGGCGCTGAAGGATTTCGATCATCGCCACTTCGAGCTGCACTACCGGCGGCTGGGCCATGGATGGCGGGAGGTGGGCGATGGTTTGGGCGACGGCTTCGGTTGCCATCGCCTGCAGGCCGGCGGCGGACATCGGCTGGCGGAAGACCTTCGACCCCACGCGAGTCCAGTACGTGGTGAGGGCCGTCATCAGCGCGGGCATCACGCCCCCCGTGCGGAACTTGTCGCGCTGCACCTGAACCTTGGCTCCCAGCTCGATCAGCTCCTGCGCAGCTTCGAGCGCAGCCACCAGATCGCGGCGGCGAACGATCACTTCATCCTCTTTCTGCTGATCCACTTCGAGCAGCAGCTTCTTCAGTGCCGCCATCGGCCCCTCGGCCGGATTGTAGGAGTAGCCCTGAGCGGTGGGGGCTGTCGATGCTCTTGCATTATATGCCATAGAGGGAGTCGCCTATTAAGCTGGGAGAACTCATGAAAACCTCGCTCGGCGCGCAGTAGCGAGCCGCGACGTGGCAAGCTTCAGCCAATGCAACGGCGGCGTCAATCTTAACCGCGCCCGATTGCTTTACAATATGCCAGCCGCGCTGGCTTTCCTTGCTGGCTGCCGCCAGGACGTGCTGGCGAAGGTCGTCGGCCGGGTAGACTCGGAGCCTGTTCTGCTCAATGAGGTCGCGCAGCAGGGAGCTGAAAGCCATGGAATTGGCCTGCGTGGGAGGAAGCTCGACCATCTTCACGCCAAAGCGGGTGAGCCCCTGCGCCACGGCCACCATCTGTGTCGGGTCGTAGGCCACCGCTGAAACGTCGAAGGAGCGGTGCAGCAGGAGGATGGCCTCTTCGATTCTGGAGAAGTTGATGGTGCGGCCTTGGGGCACGAAGATGCGGTGCCAGACCAGCTTCAACCGCAACGTCGAGAGCGTCATGGGGTTCTCTTTGACCGTGTAGTCCTCAGCCCATGGCAGCGCGGCGGCGATCTCCAGGATGGGATTTGCCAGCACATCACGTTCCCTGAAGGTGCGTAGGAGGGAGGCGGTTTCGGCCTCGGGCGCGCTGTCGAGCGCCACCGCCACGATTGCCGTGGAGTCGCGGCGCAGCGAAGCGTCCAGTCCTACCCATACCCGAATGCCTTTGTTGGCCTGCGCCGGCCGCAGTTGCCGATCGACGCAGCGGTCGTAGGAGGTAGCTTCGATGAAGCTCGACTCCGAGTTGACCCATCGGTTCTCCATGATGCGCGCGAACTGGTTCGGGCTGTACTCCCGGCGCATCGTCTCGACCCACTCCGGCGTTTGCCACGGAGCACGCATCTCGTGCGTCCAGTACACCAGCGTGCGCCCCTGTGCGTAGAGGTCCGGGGCGATCTGGACGACGCCCGCGTTGAGCGTGCCATCCTCCGAAAATATGCGACGGTAGTACTTCTCCAGCAGTTCGGACTCGCCCGTGTAGCCGGCGTAGGTTACAATTAGGCGCACGCTGACCAGGGCGGTGGGGGTAGGCGCAAGCTCGTCCCACAGGCGAACGGAGCGCGCCGAGGAATTTCCTGTCCAGCAGCATTTTCCATTGCGCTGCGCATAAACGACGCCGTTAGGTACAGTAGGACACCAAATCATCCCATCGTACTGCTCGATGGACCAGTGCTTGCCATGCTTTTCCCAACGGATGCGCCCATGGGATAGAGAGCCACGGTAGATGATCTGGTGCTTTCTGTGTCGGCGGCGCGAATTCATGTAGCGCGGATGCCAACCGCACTTCAGCCCGATCTCAAGGATGTCGTCCAGCAAACGCTTGGAGACGGTGCAGAACTGCCAGCTATCTTTGCCTGCCACCCAGCCATCACCGCGCAGGTAGCACAGCAGCAGAAGTTCCAGTTGACGGGTTGAGCATTCCTTCAGCTCCTGCGGCACATACCGGGCGTTCTGCCTTCCAAGCGGTCTGAAATAAGCAGCTAGTCTTGGATCGCCCAGCCGCCAGCCATTGGCATTGGATCGAGGTGTGCCAAGTCCAAGCCTGCGCAGGTCGTGGCCAATCTCGGCGTGATTCTGCGGATTGGCACTCTTGCTCTGCGCTATGTGCAAAGTATTTTCATGCACCCAGCCTTCCGCCAAGGCCCATCCAGCTACTTTCATGAAAGCATCGGCAGGAACGCTGACTGCTGGAAAATACGTGTGTTTACCCGCGTACACGCCCGGCAGCTTAAAGGACTTGCGCTCTTTGCCCTTCCAAGCCGCATCGCCCTTCAGCCATCCATGATGCACATTGGCTGCTTCTGCAGCTGTGCGGATGGACCAGGCGTTATCCTCGAAACGAAAGTGCTTACGATTGTCGCGAGCGAACTTCCCGAAAACCCTGTGGTTTGGCGTGACCAGAAAGTCCACGCGCTTATGCTTGAAGCGGTACATCGGTCCTTTGTAATGCCGCTTGGTCATATGCGTAGCGCGCTGCCATTCCAGCACGCCTTCTGCAGACAGCGTGGCGAATTCATCGTCCGGCCGCACTGTGTCTATCGTTACCCACCCGCGCCTAGTGAGGAAAGTAGTGTAAAGATCCACACAAAACCCCCAAATCTCATCGCCCACGACGATTGTGGGACGTGAGCCGGCCGCTGACGACGCTTCGGTCGTCACGGTCTTGATGAAGGAGTTGGTGGCAGGGAACTCAATGGCGTCGTTGGTGACGTTAGCGAATCCAGCCAATTGCGGACTGGCCTTCAATATGGAACAGCAATCAGCGAAGACGCGATCGGACGCCTGCTCGCGGGAGTTCGAGACGATGTAGCCTTCGGCGCGCTCCCCACCCAGCACTCCAACGACGTACAGCAGGCACATCGCTGCCAAAGCTGTGTTGTGCTCGTAGAGAGGGGTGATGAAGGTGTGGTGGTCCGGCACTTCGATAGCCACCGTTGCGCTGGGAGCCAGTTTGCGGATGCTCTTGACCTTCTCCCAACGACAGCCGGGAGGTGCGTTGTGGTGCACCCAGTCATACGACTTTCGCGCCTGCGCAGCTTTGAGCGTCTTCCCCAAGACTGCTTCCTTGCCGTACATACCAATTTCCTTGGCGAAGCGCTCGACATCCTCAACGCGGTGAATGTAGAGCACATGCGCCGTCTGGCACGACACGCCGTTGCACTTCGTAGGCTTTGCTCGGTAACGCGCGTGGATTCCGAAGCGCGCCAGCAAATGCTTGATGCCCATAGCGAGCGGCTTGGAAGCCGTCGAATAGCCGATTTCTGGCCGAATGCCGGTTTTCGTGAAACTGGTGTTGGTCCAACCGTCGCCGCCGAACAGGCGCGATAGAAACAGCGCAAGCTGGCGCTTTGGCAGGGAGTAGACGGCTTTGGGTATGCGCTTCTGCTCTGCACGCTTTCCATAAAGGCCGTGCACGTCTAAGAGCTGGCGTAGAGGGTTTCCAGACTCGCGCGACTTCCCGCGTGCACGCCATGTTAGGGAATCCGGGTGCGACACGATGCAGCCTAGCGCACGCGCACAAGCTCTGAACTCGTATGCCTGTTTGCTGGCTGGTTTAACGTACACAGGAGTGCCGCGTGTACAGCAGCCATCAGCAATCATATACGCCAGGAGCTTCACTTCTTCCTCTCGCATTCGACGAGAGCCGAATGCAGGGATGTGCTCGGCCACCGCAATCAAATTGCCTTTGCGGATTCCAGAAAGCGGGCAGAAACCGTGGGAGATGATGGAGTTCTTGATCGGCTGCGGGCGGCTGCCGATGAAGAAAGGGTGCTCGGCGTTGCGCACGACTGACCAGCCCGAGTCGGTGGTGAGACGGTAGACGGGCTCTATGGCGTTGAGCGCTGCGCGTGCAGAAACTCGGATAGGACGCCCGGTGGCATCCAGCGTAAGGAGGTCGAAGGTTCGGCCCATGAGGTCGCCAGCGGGGAGCATCTGGCCGTTGGCGAGTGTAACTAACTCATTGATTTCAAGACACTTTCCACTCTTCTTGGGCGCTGCAAAGATCACCGTGTCATATTTGAGCTTCAGCGTCTCGGGATTGGGCGAAAACGCTTCTCGCAGGAAGGTCTCCTGTGCCGGGTAGAGGACGAAGGGGTCGCCGGTCTCGTAGTTGATCAGGAAGTGCTGTATCCATGCAGGCGGGTCGAACATCAGCTCCGCTATGAGCTTGTGCTCGGCGGCGTTCTTGTACATCTCCTTGCGAACGCTGGGCGGGATGATGCGCAGCTCGTCCTCGATCAGCGGCCGGCCTTCCTTCTGCGCTGCTGCCCGTGCGCCCATCATGGCGATCTCGTGCCGCTGGGCGGCCGAGAGCTTGCGTGCGCGGGCGCGGCCACCTACCGCTTGAGGTGCCTTGCTATGGCCCGGCCGGTAACGCTTGGTCACTTATTACCTCGGCCTCGATGGCCGTCTGCTGCGTGCGCTGTAGCAGCGTGCGCCGGACGTTTGCCATGAGGGCGAAGGCGTCCTGCGCGTTCTCGTGGATGATCTGGTGCTGGCGGCTGCGGCGCGTCATGAGGGCCGATTCGCGCTGCTCCTTGACTTGGCGACTGAGGTCTCGGTACAGCTGCCACATGAGCATCGCTTCGCTGTGCTTAGCGTCGCCAGTCGGCAGGAGCTTGTCCAATAGGCCCTTGCGGATGATGGATTCCAGCACCCGCTCCAGCAAAAACTCGCTGTACGCCAAGTGCTCGAACACAGCCTTGTCGGCGGGCAGCACCTTGTAGTACGCAGAAGCCTGCCGGGAGATGGCTGCAACGCGCTTACGCAGCTCGGTCTGCTTCCACTTCTGAAACTCCGTCGCGGTCATCTCCGGCGGTATCAGCATCTCGGCCGGAACGCCTGCGGCGAGCGCCAGTTCCTTGCGCGTCTCGATAGACAGGAGTTCTTCCTTGACGGCGGCTTTGGCTGCCTCCTGTATTGCCTTGTCGGCCTTGCGCTTGCGCAACTCGGGGTTTGCCGCTCCGGCGCGTATCTCATCCAAGCTGTAGCGCGCGAACGGGCTATCCGCCGGGTTCGGCACAGGCTCTTCTTGGTTGGAGTTGGGGGGTTTCACGCCGGAGAGTGTAGCGACTGCTGCGTGGGTGCTTCAAGTGCGCGTTTGGCGCGTATTTTTTGCAGCTGTCGTTCCAGCTTCTCGTAGTCCTTACGGGAAGGCGGAGTGTAGATTCGTTTGAAGATGGTGTGTGTTGGAACACGACTTGCGGACCCCCACCTTTTTCCTTGGCAATACAGCGTATAGGCTCTACAGGCTAGTTGTTCGTGGCTGCATGTCGATTTGAGTTGGCAGCTATCGCAGGGGCTCTCGACTTCCAGCAGTGCCGATCCGTGGCTCATGATGGCTTTCTCGGTGTTGAGCGTTTGCGTACGGCTGCGGCTGCCTCGGGTGAAAAGCTCTGCATGGGCTGCGCGCTAGAGCGTTGATGCGTTGCGCGTGCGGCTAGCGCGGCAAGTGCTTCGCGGTGGCCCTTTACAGCGCTGCGCAGCACTTCAACCTCACTACACATCATGTCGATGGTGCGTTTCGTCCATTGCGTAGACTCTTGTAACTCGGTTTTGGTGCTTTCGAGCGCCTGAAGGCGTTCTCGAAGCTTCCTCAAGTCGTAGGCCGTAACCAACGAATGCCATAGCATAACCAACACTATGAGTGTTAGGCCGACCAAGATGTATTGAGTCATTGCGCCGCTCCTGCAACAGGAAATCTTGGGTTGAAGGGGGTTAGGACAGCCGTGGCACGAGGCCGCGTTCGCGGGCGCTGTCGAGAAGCGCGTCCATGACACCTGCAGTCCAGAACTCCTCGACGCTCGCATAGCGCTTCGCGGCGCTCGGGGGAAGCTCGGTGTACTTCATCACCTCGCAGATGGGGCAGTAGTGCTCACCTTCGGAGGGGCTGTCCATGAGGTAGGGGCCACCCATCTCCAGCGCCTGTGCCCAGATCATCAGGTTGGCGTGCAGAAGGGGGTCGAAGTCGGCGGCGTCTGCGCCGCCCGACTGCAGCTCGTGGGCGAGGGCTTCGGCGGCTGCCTCGCCGCTTTGGTGGACGAGGTGCCACATGCCTCGATCGCGGCAGGCGTCCTTGAGCATGTCCCAGTGCAGCAGGCAAATCTTCATAGGGGCGCACTCGTTAGGACAGCATCGAGCGTGCGTAGCTGCATCTCCAGGTCGCCGCACTTCAGTAGCAGCTCCTCGATGCAGTCGGCGGCTTCGTCGGCTACGGAGAGGTCGTCGTGGGCACCGGCCGCTAGGGCGCGCAGGCGCTCCAGGAGGTCTTCTGGTCCGGCCAAAAGGCCGGACTGGGGAGTTGAAGGAGAGGTTGAAGTTGGGGTGACTGCGGGCGGCGTCATGGGGCCACCTCCGCCGGCTCCGAAGGAGCCGCGAGAGCCGCCCGGAAGGCGTCGGTGTTGATCATCAAGCCCACCCAAGTTTCGCTGAGCGCCAGCTCAGCGGCGAGCTGCGCGGGGGTCCAGTCCGGGTGGGCGCGGACCAGATCGAGGAGAAGGTGATGGAGGGGGTAGAGACGACGGGAGTGCTCGGTGGGGAGTGCGGGGGTGTCGCCCATTTTGCGCTGCCTTCGTCCTGCCGCCGTGCCGGTCGGCTCAAAAAAGATGGGGCCTGGGGAGAGGCCCCAAAGTTGGGGGAGTCAATGCCGCTCGCCTGAGCGAGCGAGGGAGAGTGTAGAGGGAGGGCCTACAAGGCACAAGGGGGTCTTGCGAGGTGAGAGTGGGCCGTGCCCTTCTGGCCAAGGTCACTTTTTGTAACCCCTAGGGGGGTATACAGTGTGCAGCTGGACAGTGTTGCGGCGTTGCGACGTGTCGCTCAGTGGCGACAGTGCTGTATCTATGCACAGTGTCTCTACATTGCGACGTGTATCTGCATTGCGACACTGTGCAGCTGTGCAGTGCAGCGCCAAGCAAATTCAAACGGTCGTTTGAAACAGTCGTTTTAATCGAACGTTTTGATTTAAGCGAACGTTTGAACGACAGGAAATCTTAAGGTTGATCGTTGCGGCTGGTGGCAGCTGTACAGCGCTATTCGATGCGGTGCAGTCATAGCGCAATGCGCTGTAACGCGCTGTAGCGCGTTTATAGCGGCGCTCTACAGCAGGGTGCTACTCTGCTATGGGTCAAGCGGAGATCGTGGCGCGTAGCGGCGCGTGGAAGTGTAAAGATTTTCGACAGGTGTCGGTGCGCTTTACAGCGCTAAGTACTTGAAAAGTCCAAAAGTTCCGGTTTGTGACTGTCGATGGATTTGACAGGCGGCGGGCGGTGGCGGGCGCGCGGTGGCGTAAGTACTTGATCGCAAAGGAATGGTACGCTAGGTGCAATATAAAGAGCGTCCCGACGCTTGTCGGGAAGCGTGAGCGGAAGCGCGACACTTTTCCACCATTCTAAGGAGCCATGCCATGAAACATTCTTGGTCAATCGGTCAAACGGTCAAGGTCGGTTTCTGCACTCTGCGAGTCATTGAGTGCACAGGCTGGGGATACGTCCTCGCCTCGACGGACGGCTCGAAGCTTTATCGGTTCGCCCCCTACCAGGGGTTGCAGCGCATCTATCGGTCTTGACTATCACGCTAGGTCATGCCCGGACGTGGCCTAGCACGATAGCCAAAGCAACCAACGGAGAATCTGCCATGTATGCTACAGACATCATCGGTTATGCCTACGGCGCGGACGTGCATTGCACCCATTGCACGCCAGCGGTGCTCAAACGGCCGGACGCTACAGACGCGCACGGCAATCCGGTACATCCTATCTTTGCGTCCGATACAGACTGCGCCGATGACGTGTGCAGTGACTGCGGGGAGCGCTTGGACGGCGCCCCGCGCCGTCGGCCCGCGCGAGTCTACTGTCTGCTAGACGGGGCGCGCGGCCAGTTCCTGCCACAAGCATTTGCCCAGCATTACCGCATCGGCGGGGTTACTGGGATAGATGATGCCGATTGGGAAATCTTGGCGGCCGGTCCTGAGCATGCTCAGTACTGGGATACTTGGGCCGATGTGCTGGACGCTGCGGAGCTGCGCAGCAACGAAGGCGCGTTTACGCTGTATCAGGACGGAGACTTGTTCGCGGTCGAATCCGGCGCGCAATACGATGACCGGACCGGCGAATGGTACGTGGAAGTCTGATCATGCGCTCCGATCAGGATGAAAGCTTCGGTGCTGCCCTACTCGCCACGGTTTGCTTCGTAGCCACGGTAGCGCTCATCTATCTCTGCGCGCTCATGGTCGCGCGCTAATTCTGGGAGTCTGCTATGTCACGCAATGCCGCACTAGTCCAAGTCCGCGAAGCAATCCGTAACCCCTATGCATGGCCGGGAGGTTATCCCGTCTATGTCGTGCTGTGCGACGGCGCGCGCCTTTGCCCGCAGTGTGCGCGCAACAATTACCGGCTCATCTCTGAGCAAACGCACAATCCGGCCTTGGATTGTGGATGGGGCGCGATAGGCGCGGAAGTTTTTTGGGAAGGCGCGGATGATTACTGCGCGGACTGCAACGCGCCGCTACCGTCCGCCTATGGTCCGGTAGATTCCGAGGAATGATGCCAGCTGTAGCGGCTCGGCCCGTGCGGGCCGCTACGACGGGCACCATACCGGCCCGGCTCGCCGCATCGTGCGGCGCGCTCATACTTGAGAGGATTACGCCATGTCTACCCTTACCCAGGCCTCGCGGCAGTGGGCAACCCGCCCCGCCGATGAACGCTATCTGTCCCTCACCGACATGCACGCGGTGCAGCTGGCGCTACGCCAGCATTCACGCGAGCGCATCCTGCCGTCGCGTGCGCTCACAATTGAGGCTGTTCCCGATACGGACCATACCGGCCTTGCCGTGGTAGGACCCAATGGCGGACAGCTGGCGCTGTCAAATTACTGTTTCGGGCAGGTGGCACAGCTGGCTGGCGCTCCGGCGGGTTACCTGCGCGGTCTGCCGGCCGAGCTGGCGGCCGATAATCTGAATTTCGGCTTGCACGTCGCGCGAGACGCGCGCGATATCGGCGTGCTCTATTCCAAGCTTCCGGACTCTGCGGCCGTGCTGCGCGCTGCTACCGGCCCGGCCTATGGCCGCATTTGGAACTCGGACGTTACGGGCGCGTTGATCCGACGCTTCGGCGACGGGCGCACGGGCGATTTTCGCGTGCCGCGCGAATTCGGCAACGCCGTGGACGTGACTGCGCAGAATACTACCCTGTACGCCAGTGACCGCGACATGTTTGTTTTTCTCGCGGATGAACAGCACCGCATCGATTTTCCCGGCACGCGGCGCGAAGGCACAGAAAACAAGGGACTGGCGCGGGGTTTCTTCGTGTGGAACTCGGAAGTGGGCGATTGCACGCTCGGCGTTGCCTTGTTCCTTTTCGATTATGTCTGCTGCAACCGGATTGTATGGGGCGCACGCGACTATCGGGAAATTCGCATCCGGCATACGTCGCGCGCCCCGCAACGGTTCCTCGAAGAGGCCGCGCCCCAGCTGGAACATTATGCGCAGTCTGCTACCGGGCCGATTGTGGCACAGATCGAAGCCGCGCGGGCGCGCAAAGTCTCGGACTTGGAAGCATTCCTATCGGCGCGCAAATTTTCACGCGCGCAGATCGAAAGCGTACAGCGCGTGCATGTCGCGGAGGAAGGCCGGCCCATTGAAACCCTTTGGGACACAGTAACAGGCATCACGGCATACGCGCGTAATTTACCGTTTCAGGATTCGCGCGTCGCGCTGGAGCGGGAGGCGGGGAAGATTCTGGATATGGCGGCCTAACCTACAGCGAGCGGCAGGGGCGCACGGAGGCGCCCCGCGTTCGCATCTCAAGCTTCGGGAGCGATGTCATGCAACTAATGATTAAGACCGGCTCGCGCTATCGCGCCGCGCGCCGCGACGAGATCCTGTCTACCGCGATAGGCTTTGCCGTACAGGATGCGCCGCGCGAGGTGCTATCAAGCCCTGCCGCAGTAATCCGCGCGCTACAGCGCCTCATCGGTGCGCGCGAGACTGAAGCGTTTTATTGCATGGCGCTGGATACGCGCCATGGGTGCCTCGCGTTTTCTGAGTTATTCACCGGCACCGTTGACGGCGCGCCCGTATTCCCGCGCGAAGTGGCGCGCTGGGCACTTGCACAGAATGCCGCCGCGCTGGTCGTTTGTCACAATCATCCGAGCGGACATTTGCAGCCCAGCCCCGCCGATGAGGCGATCACGCGCCGGCTCAAGGATGCGCTCGCCTTGTTTGATATTCGGTTACTGGATCATTTCATCGTGACAACGGAGGGTGCATATAGTTTCGCGGAGCACGGTTTGATTTAGTGGCATGGCAGCGCGCACGGATGCGCGGGGGCAGGGAGGCCCCGACTTTGACGCTACTGTGAGCCGGTAGGCTGACACTAGCGCCAATTCCGGCGCAGAGATCGG
>JAEHJW020009567.1_pt1 | contig 36593 bp, 41 predicted proteins | sample 9271431 | NCBI WGS metagenome assembly JAEHJW02 | reverse complement strand
ATGGCGAAGGGCGGGGCGCGGGGCGGTAAGCCAGGCAAGGCCGGGGGCGGCGCGGACCCGCGCGGGCGGCTTTGTTTCATCGACCGCATTGACGAGGCCGGGGTGGGCGGCTGGGCCGTGGATTTTGACGCGCTGACGGCCAGCCTGAAGTTGAGGGTGCTGGTGGATGGGGTGATTGAGGATGTCATTACCTGCGACCTGCACCGCGAGGATGCCAGGCTGATTAACCTGCACAATGACCGGATCGGCTTTTATTATAATATTCCCGACCGCTACCGGGATGGTCTTCGCCATTTGCTGACTTTTGCCACGTTGGATGGCGAGGCGATGGCGCTTTCCTCGCGCAATGGGGCCATGGCGGCGTTGAATTTTTGCCTGAACAAGCCCGTGCGCGTGGAGGCGGTGCTGGATGGCATGATCGATGGGTTGATTCAGGGCTGGGTGCTGCGCGTGGATGAGCGGGCCGGAACCCGCACGGGAGGCGCCAAGATTCTGGTGACCGTGGATGGCCAGCCCGTGGCGGAGCTGGTGGCCGACCAGTACCGGGCCGATGTGGCAGCCGAGGTGGCGTGCGATGCCGCGTGTGGATTTTATTATGCGCCCCCGCCCGAATTGCAGCGCCGCCGGCGGGCGAGCTTCAGGTTTTTCACCCTGCCCGACCGTCAGGAGCTGAAGGGCAGTCCGCTCGAGATTATTTATCCCGATGAGGCGGGGCGCGAGAAAATTGAGCAGATGATGGAGCGGGCGAACGAGTTGTTCGCTTTTGCTTATAAGCTGCGCAAGGATTTGCAGGCAGTGCTGCCGCGCGCGCGCTATATGCTGGCCGATTATCAGCGCTGGGCGGCGGTTTCGGGCCCGCTTGCCCTGCCCCGCGCCGTTGCCCGCTATGGCGCCCTGCCCTGCCCCGCGCCGCTGGTTTCGATCATTTGCCCGGTGTACCGGCCAGAGATTGGGGCGTTTTTGGCGATGGTGGATTCGGTGCGCGCGCAAAGCTATGCGCACTGGGAGCTGGTGCTGGTGGATGACGCCAGCCGCGATGAGCGCCTGAGCCAGGTGATGGCGGAACTGGCGCGGGCGGAGCCGCGGATAAGGCTGGTGGCGCGCAGGAAAAATGGCGGTATCGCGCGGGCGAGCAATGACGGGCTGGCGGCGGCCGCGGGCGCGCTGGTGGCGTTTTTGGACCATGATGACATGCTGGCGCCTGAAGCGCTGGAGATTATGGTGCGTGCCCAGGGAGCAACGGGTGCCCGGCTGCTTTATTCGGACGAGGATAAAATAGAGCGCGGCGGTGCGCGGGGTGAGCCGCATTTCAAGCCTGACTTTAATTACCGGCTGTTGCTGGAGCTGAATTATATTTGCCATTTCGTGATGGTGGAGACTGTGCTGGCGCGCGCGGCGGGCGGGTTTGACGCGGCGTTTGACGGCGCGCAGGACCATGATTTTCTGCTCAGGCTGGTTGAGAGGGTGGCGCCTGGGGAGATTCATCATGTGCCTGAAATTCTCTATCATTGGCGCAAGAGCGGGGTCTCGACGGCGGCGGCGGGGGCGGCGGCAAAGCCGCGGGCGGTGAGCGCGGGCGAGGCGTTGGTGGCGGCGCATCTGGCCCGGCGCGGCTTGGCGGCGGAGGTGACCGCGCGCCGGGGGGTGACTTGCTACGACGTGCGGTGGCGGGTGGAGGCGAAGCGGCGCAAAGGGCACAAGGTGTCGATTTTGATACCGTTCAGGGATCACATTGAGATGACGGCGGCGTGTGTGGCGGCGGTGCGACGCTGGACCAGGGATGTGGCTTACGAAATTATTTTACTTGATAACTGGTCGACCAGCGGTGAGGCGGAGCGGTTTTGCGCGGCGCAGGCCAATTTGGAAAACACCAAGGTCATACGCATTGCCGAGCCGTTCAATTATTCGCGCATTAACAATATTGGCGCGCGGGCGGCCGAGGGAGAGTTTTTGTTGCTTATGAACAATGATGTGTTCGTGGGCGATGAGGGCTGGCTGGCGCGGCTGGTGGATGAGGCGCTGGCCGATGAGCGCGTGGGCGCGGTGGGGGCCAAGCTGCTTTACCCCAATGGCACTGTGCAGCATGCCGGAGTGGTGCTGGGCGTGGGCGGGGTGGCTGACCATGCGTTTCGGGCCATAGCCGGCGATGCGCCGGGTTATATGATGCACGCCTGGACGGCGCAGGAGGTTTCGGCGGTGACGGGCGCTTGCATGCTGGTGCGTAAGGCCGCTTTTGAGGCGGTGGGAGGGCTTGATGAGGCCGAGCTGACCATTGCGTTCAACGACATTGATTTGTGCGTGAAGCTGCGTGAGGCGGGATGGAAAATTATGTTTGCCCCGGAATGTGTGGCTGAGCACCGGGAAAGCATGAGCCGGGGCGATGATTTTGACGACGCCAAGATCGCCCGGTTTATGTTAGAGAACGAGGTGATGCGGAGCCGGTATCCGGCGGTATTGGCGCATGACCCGTTTTATAGCCCGCATTTCTCGCGCGAGGGGGGGGTTTATCGTGAGTTGCGCGTGGTGCGGCCGGGAGAGTTGTAGGCTTTTGGCGGCGATAGGACGGTGGTTCTAACATCCTGGTTTTAAACGGTTGGTTTGGCCAGGAGCGGCGAGGTGAGCGCTGGATGCCTCAGGTGCGCGCCAGCCGCTTGGCGGTTTGCAGGAGTATGCGCCGGTCGTCGGCGGAGCAGGCGCGGTAGAGGCGGATAAGGGCCAGCTCGTCGCCTTGTAATGATCCGGTTTCACCGGAAACGAGATAGCCGAGCGAGGTGTTGAGCACCTTGGCGATGCGTTCCATATTTTCGCGGATCTGGCCGGCGCGGTCGGTTTCCCATTGGGCGATGGCGGAGCGCGAGACGCCCAGTTTTGCAGCGAATTCGTCCTGCGTCATGTTGGCGGCGAGGCGAAGCGCGCGGATGCGTGCGCCGATGGTTTCGTCTGGGGTCTGTTTCCTGGGTGGCATGATGATCTTCTAACATGGCTCATAACAAACACAATGTTAGTATTGCTTGACAAGCTTGGTTAGCAATACTAACAAACTGACGTCGGGTAACGATGTGAGGAGAGGCAATGCCACAGGCGAGGCAGTGGTCGGCGGTGGCTGACCGGGTGATTTGCGACATGCGGGCGGGCGGGGAGAGCTGGGCGGCGATTGGGCGGGCGCTGGGGCTCTCGCGCAGTACGGTGATTGAGCGCGGGCGGCGGCTGCGTGCCGTGGCGCCGCCGCCGCCCCGGCCGGTGCTGAAGAATGAGGAGGAGGAGATGCTTAAAGACCCTAACCGCCCGCCTTTGCGCGCGGGTCATCCTTTGACCTGGGGGTTGCTGACTGATGAGGCGTTTCCGGAAGGAGAAATTACGTGAACAAAACAGCAACAGTATTGCCGGTGGGGCAGGATATGGGGTCGGGCGCGCGGAGGGATGGTGTGGCACGCCGGGTGGTGATGACAGCGGATGAGCTTGTGGCGCGCTTGGAGGCGGCCGGCGCGACGTTGCTCGCCCTACCCTCGCGCGGTTATTCGACAAGGCTGCGCACCATGCATTTCGATGTGGTGCATACGGCGCTTGATGCTTATGGCTGGCAGGCGCCGGCTTTACGCCCACCGATGCCGGGCGCGCGTGCGATCAGCGATATGGATGAGGTGTTTTCCTGGCTTGGGCTTATTCCGGAACAAAAATATATGCTGCGGCGGATATTGGGCGCCCGGGCGCTCGTGCATCCGCTGACGGGGCGGCATTTGTTTCCGTGGCGAAAGCTTGGAATGCTGTTGGGGGCTGATCATAAATCGGTGCAGAGATGGCATGGGCAGGGGCTGGAGATTTTATGCGCGAGGCTTGCGATGGATGAGGGGGGGTAAAATAAAATCTAACATAATGTTATTTATGCTTGCCCACATGCCCCAGTTAAGCGTATAGATTGCGGCATACTGGTTCTACTGGTCAGAGACGCAGGGTTGATTGACATTGCACGGTGAGGCGGGGTTTTTGGAATTTGCCCGCCATGCGATGGCAGACCGTGGGTGCTGGCCGGCGGCGCACCATGAGTTGTTGATTGGCCGGTTGCAGGAGGTGCTGGATGGCACCTGCGACCGGCTGATGGTGCAGATGCCGCCGGGGTCGGCGAAATCGACTTATGGGTCGGTGTTGTTCCCGGCCTATTTTTTGGCGCGTCAGCCGCGCGGGCAGGTGATTGCCACGGCGCATACGGCTTCGTTGGCGTCTTATTTTGGGGAACGGGTGCGCGGGGCGCTGGTGGAGCACGGTGGATGGCTGGGGTGCGCGCTGGCCAAGACGGCGAAGGCTTCGTCGCGGTTTAGTTTGGAGGGCGGCGCGGAATATTTCGCCACCGGCGTGCGCGGGCCGATTACCGGGCGGCGGGCGGATTTGATCATCATCGATGATCCGGTGAAATCGTGGGCGGAGGCGGAGAGCCGGGTGGCGCGCGATGCGCTCTATGACTGGTACCGCGCTGAGTTGACGGCGCGGTTGAAGCCCAAGGGGCGGATCGTGCTGATCATGACCAGGTGGCATGAGGATGATCTGGCGGGGCGCCTGATGGCGGCGGAAGGCGGATGGCAGGTGCTGCGGCTGCCGGCCCTGGCTGAGGCGGATGATCCGCTGGGACGCGCCCCGGGCCAGGTGCTGTGGCCGGAATGGCAGGGCGAGGACGAAATCGCGCGCCGCCGCCAGGAGGTGGGGGAGAGGGCGTTCAGCGCCATGTATCAGCAATCGCCCAAGCCGCCTGAGGCGTGTTTGTTCAGGACCGAGCAGATAAAGCTTTTGCCCGAGGCGCCGGCCACGCGGGTGAGCGTGAGGGCCTGGGATTTTGCCGCCAGCCTGCCCGCCCCAGGCCGAACGCCGGACTACACGGTGGGGCTCAAGCTGGGGCAGACCTTGGATGGGGTGGTGGTGATTTTGGATGTGGTGCGGTTTCAGGCCGGGCCCGCAGAGGTGGAGGCGCGGCTGCAGGAGACCGCGCGCCGCGATGGCCAGGCCACTCTGGTGGGGTTGCCGCAAGACCCCGGACAGGCCGGAGCCGCGCAGATTGTGCATTTGAGCAAGGGGTTGGCGGGGTTTCGGATTATGACCAGCCCTGAACGCGAGGCCAAGCTGGTGCGGGCTTTGCCCGCCGCCACGCAGATGGATGCTGGCAATATCGCCATGGTGGCGGCGCCCTGGAACGACGCGCTGTTGGCGGAGCTGCGGGCGTTTCCGGGGGGCGCGAAGGATGACCAGGTGGATGCATTCTCACGCGCGGTGAACACGTTGGCGACCATGGGTGGCGTGCCGGCGCGGCGGATGAATACCGCGCTGTTGGCGCGGTAAGGGAAGAACGCGCCTTTGGCGTGATAAACGGGAAAGAGCGGCATGTTCGATACGATTTGTGCGACGATTCCCGCGGATCCGGCGTTTCCGGCGCGGGTGGGGCGGTTGGAGATTTTGCGCCGTGTGCTGGATGGCACGCTTTATGACAATCTGCCGTATCAATTTTATGAGGAACGCAACGGTGCGGGAGAATATGTGCCGCTGCGCGACCGGCGACCTTCGGTACGTTATGGGTTGTGCCGGATTGTGGTTGAGGATTCGGTGGCGCTGCTGTTTTCAGCGGGGCATTTTCCGAGCCTGGACGCGGAGGATGCGGCGTTGGTGCGGTATCTTAACGATATCATGGCCGAAGCGCGGCTGAATGAGGTGATGATTGACGCCGCGCTGCGGGGCGCGGTGGGGTCGGTGGCTGTGTTGTTCAGGGTGCTGCGGGGGCGGGTGTTCTTCTCGGTGCTGGAGAGCCAGTATTTGACCCCCGTGTGGTGTGCCGCCGAGCCCGATGCGCTGGCGCAGGTGACGGAGCGCTATAAGGTGAGCGGCGCAGACCTGGCCGCGCAGGGGTATGGTGATGTGGATCCCGCCGGGATTTATTGGTTTCAGCGTGTATGGGACGCGCAGGCGGAGACTTGGTATCGCCCCTGGCCGGTGAATGACCCGTTTGCCGAGCCGGTGCGCGACGCGGCGCGCAGCGTGGAGCATGGGTTGGGGTTTGTGCCGCTGGTGTGGATCAAGAATTTGCCGGGCGGCGATGGGGTTGATGGGGCTTGCACGTTCAGGGCGGCGATCGAGACCAATATCGAGATTGATTATCAGCTCAGCCAGGCTGGGCGGGGGCTGAAATATTCATCGGACCCGACGCTGCTGATCAAGGAGCCGGCGACATCGGATTCGGAAATCGTGAAAGGCGCCGGCAATGCGCTGGTGGTTTCGGAAAAGGGCGATGCCAAGCTGCTCGAGATTGGCGGCACCGCCGCCGAGGCGGTGATTTCTTATGTACGCACGTTGCGCGAACTGGCGCTGGAAAGCGTGCATGGCAACCGCGCCAGTGCCGACCGGCTGACAGCCGCGCAAAGCGGCCGGGCGCTGGAGATGATGAACCAGGGGCTGATCTGGCTGGCCGATAATCTGCGGATTTCTTATGGCGATGGCGGTGTGCTGGCGTTGATGAAGATGGTGGTTGCGGCGTCGCGGGTGTTTCCGCTTACCGTGATGGGTGAGCGTGTGCCGGCTCTGGATGTTGGGCAACGGCTGAAACTGCGCTGGCCGAGATGGTATCCGCTCTCGGCGGATGACCGGCTGAAAGAGGCGCAGGCGGTGGCGACGCTGGTGAATGCCGGGCAGATTTCGCGGGAGACGGCGCTGAAGACGATCGCCGATGCCCATGGCATTTCGGACGTGGAAGCCGAACTGAACATGATTGCGCAAGACGCGCCCTGAGGCGCGGGGTTTATTGTTTCGGGGATATTCATGAGAAAGCTGTTTACTGTTTTGGCCGTGCTGGCATGGCCAGGTGTTGGGATGGCGGCGTCGCCGTCGCAGTCGGCTGGGGCTTTGCCGTTTAACTTGGGCTGGGCGTGGCAACCGACGCTGAGCGCGGGAGCCGGCGGATGGGCGCCGCTGGTGCTTGATGGCAGCCAGAATTTGTTGGTGGACCAAGCTTTGCCGGCGGTGAGCACGGCCATTGCCGGCACCAGCAGCGCGAGCGCCGGCATATGGACGAGTGTGCTGGCGGCAAACAGCGCGCGCAGGGGATGTACGATTCAGGATGTTGGGGGGGCGAGCCTTAATGTCGCGATGGGCCCGGCTATGCCGGGAGCGGCGGCATTTACGCTGCAGCCCGGTCAGGCGTTCAACTGCATTGACCAGCAACAGGTTTGGGTGATGAGCAGCGCGGTTTCGGTGAGCTATCAGGGGGCTTCATGGTGAGGGGGCGGATGATTCTGGCGCTGATCCTGGCGCCTTCGGCCGCGTTTGCCCAGGCGCTCTCGGCGGGCGGGGCGCTTGGGCCGTCCTTGCCGCCACCTTTGCCGATTGCCCAGGAAAATGGCGGCACAGGCGTTGATACGCCCGCGCTCGTGCATTGGCACGCCTGTATGGCCGGGGTGCAGGCGGGGGCGGGTAGCTGCACCGTTGTTTATATGGGGGACAGCACGGTTTATGGCTGGACCGGAGCCGCCATGACCCAACAGAACGTGACGTATTGGCTGGCGCATGATTTGTCGGCGGGCGGCGTTAATGCCCTCAATGCCGGGGTTTGTGGGGTTTCCAACGGGTCGTTGGGTGGTTCGCGCTATACATATGATACGCGCTTTGCCAATAACGGCTGGGCGGAAAGCCCCTGGACCACGCTGGGGGGTGAGGCGTTCAGCGCGGCCACCGCCAGCCCTGGAAGTACGTTGGTGTTTACGCCTGGTTTCGCGGCAAATATGTTCAACGTGGTGTATCCTGGCACCAGCACGGGGGGCACGTATAGCGTGACGGCGACGGGGGGGAGCGCGGTGACGGCCAACAGCGCGCAGGTCAATGCGCTTTATACCGCCACTGCGACGGCGCCGAGTTTGAGCGCGGCGAATACGCTGACACTCGACGTGACGGCCCCCGGCGCGAAGGCGCTGTGTGTGGAAGCCTATAATAGCGGCGCCGCTTCGGTGAATATCATCAATGCCGGATTTGGCGGTTCAAATGTTACGCAATGGGTGGCCGATACGAATCCGTGGGATTCATTGCAAACTCTGCAATATTTGAAGCCGGCGCTGACGGTGATCGAGGCTGGGCTGAATGAGCCGGGCCAGGGCGTTTCGGTGGCGACCTTCACGGCTGACTTGCAGCAGGTGATTGCGGCGGCTCAGGCGGTGGGGGATGTGGTGCTGGTGACGGGGAATCCCCAGGCGACCGCCGCAATTCATGCGCCTTATATGGCGGCCATGAGGCAGCTGGCGGCTCAGGATGGGATTCCGGTTCTCTCGGTCGATTTGCGCTGGGGAACGCAGGCGCGGGCGGCGGCGACCAGCCCGGCCATGATGAATGCAGGGGAGACGGTGCATCCGAACGCGGTTGGATATGCCGACATTGCGGCGGCTTTGGCGAAAATGCTGGAGCAGTAAGCTTATTTAGAGCCAGATGACATGAGACGGACAAGCGTTGCGAGCCCATCTCATGTCATCGCACTCTGACAAAACAGATGGCTTGGACATTCATCTCGGGTGGAGACGCTGGCGCGGGTGCCGGCGGCATGTGGGGTAATTATTCATGAATCGTAGAATTCTGCTTCGGACGGCGGCGCTGGGCGCGCCGCTGCTGGTGGCTGGTTGCGCGGTCTCGACGCTGAATGGCGTGACCACGGTGACGGTGGATGTGGCCACGGTTAACAGCTACGCCCAGGCGGTGGAGACGGCGGGTCGCGCGCTTTTGGCAATTTCTTATATCGCCGGACCGCTGGGGACGGCCGGTGTGGCACTGGCGGAAACCGCGATTGCGGCGGTGGCTTCGGCGGTTCAGGCGGTTGATAGGCTGAGTGGGGGCAAGGCGAGTTTCAGCTATGCCAGCACCAGCGTGCCGGCGGCGATTACCGCTTTGGCGGCCGACGCCGCGCAGGTTCTGGCCTTTGTTGGCGCGGCGGTGAGCAAGGCGCCGGCGGGCGCCGTGACAGAGCGGGTGCAGGCGGTGGTGGCGGCGCTCTCGACGGTGGTGGCGCTGATTCAGGCGTTTGTTTCGAGCGTGGCGAGAGCGCCGCTGCCGATGACCGGGCCGGAGGCGATTGTGACCATCGATGCGTTTGCCGCCACATGAGGGGGGTGAAACTTGGATGCAATGTGGGGGCACAAACACGCGCGATGCATGCCGCCCTGCCCCGCGCGCCCAGCCGCTTGCTGCCGGCATGGTCGCGGATTGTGAGGACGCCGCGGGTGCTTGGGCATAACGACAAGGTGGGTGATTGTGTGATTGTGGCGGGGTTCAACGCCGTGCAGACGGCATTGGCGCGCCGGGGCAATTTTACCAGCCTGCCGGAGGATTTGCCGGTGCGGATTTATTCGAGCCTGACCGGATATGTGCCAGGTGATGAGAGCACGGATAATGGCACCGACCCGGAGATGTTTTTGGCCTGGTGGAAGGTGAACGCCATTGCCGGCTACCGGTTGGGGAGGTTCATCAGGCTGAACCCCGCGGATGTGGATGGCATAAGAAACGCGGTGGCCGGGCTGGGCTGCTATTTATGTGTCGAGCTTTCCACCGCTAATGAGGAGCAGGCCGTGTGGCGGCCGGATGGATTTGCGGGCTCCTGGGGCGGGCATGCGGTGTGGGCGGATGAGTATGAGGCCGCTGATATTGGCGTGTGTTCGTGGGGGGGCGGCTATGGGATTGATGGCGCTTATTTCGCCGCCCCAGGATTTGTAAGTGCGGCCTTTGCGCTGGAGCTGGAACAGGCATGAGCAACGACATGACCGATGCGGAGACTTGGCAGGAGCGGGCGCAGGCGGCGGAGGCGGCGCTGGAGCGGGTGCAGAGTGAGGCGCAGGCCCGGGTGATTCGCGCGGAGCTGAAGGCCGAGGCGGTGCGGGCCGGGATGATCGATCTGGACGGGCTCAAGCTGATTGACGGCGCGGAGATAAGGCTGAACGAGGCCGGGGAGATTGACGATGCCAAGGCGCTGCTTGGACGCCTTAAGCGTGCCAAGCCCTGGCTGTTTGGGGGGGGGGTGTCGTCATCGGTGGCGGCCAGCCCGCCCCGGCCCGAGCCGCCCCGGCCGCGCCATGCCACGGAGATGAGCCACGAGGAGTGGCTGCATGCACGCGCCGCGCTGATGCGCCGACGCTGATCTGACTTTCTGCGGATTTGCAGGAAACGCCATTGGGGATGCCCTTTGGCTTGGTGAAACACGTCTAGAGGGAAAGTTTTTACGGAATGGGCATTTCCAATTTTCCGGCTATTTTGCAGCCGATTATTCAGCAAGGATTTTTGGAGCGGGAATTCGAGACGGCGTTGAAATCGCGTTTGGGATACCGGCTGGTTGCCGACCGCGAGGAGTTTGCGGTGGGGATCGGTGAGACGTTGACCAAGACGCGCGCCGGGCTGAAGCCGAGTGTGACCACACCGCTGGCGGCCGCCAGCAACACCAACCTGGATAATGGCCTGACCTCGACCAGCTGGGGGGTTGAGCAATATACCATCACGCTCAATTTTTACGCCGCCACGCAGGACCTGAACATGGTGACCTCGCGGGTGGGCATTGCCTCGCAGTTTTTGCAAAATGCTGCCACCAATGGTGAACAGGCCGCGCGTTCGCTCGATGAGTTGGCCCGCAATGCGCTGTTTGCGCCTTATTTTGGCGGCAATACGCGGGTGAATGCCGCGCTGACCTCGGCGGGGGCGGCTCTGTCGGTCGATGATGTGCGCGGGTTTCAGACCGTGTTTGTGAATGGCGTGCAGCAGAACGTATCGTCGAGCTATCCGCTGGCGGCGACGGTGGGGTCGAATCTTTATTCGATTGTTGGTGTCACGGTTGATGCCAACAATATTTCGACCGCGCCCAATGGTGTTTCGGGCCAGCTTTTGTTCGCCGGCAATGTAACGGTGGCGGATGGCACGGCCGGCAATGCCGTGCAGGCGGCGACGGCGAGCGCCATTATCCGCCCGGCCAGCCGCACGACCACCGCCAATTTGGGCGCCACGGATACGCTGACCATGAGCAATTTGCTCGATGCCGTGGCGCTGTTGCGGCGTAATGCGGTGCCGACCATCGAGGGTGTGTATAATTGCTATCTCGATCCGGTTTCGGCGCGTCAGCTGTTCGCTGATCCGGATTTCAAGCAGCTCTTTCAGGGCGTGTCGTCGTCCAACCCGGTGTTCAAGCAGGGGATGGTCAGCGACTTTTTGGGGCTGCGGTTTATTACCACCACCGAGGCTTATGTGCAGGCGCATCCGAGCCTGGGCGGGCTTTATGTGCGCCGCCCTATTGTGTGCGGGCAAGGGGCGCTGATCGAAGGCGATTTTGCTGGCATGGCGGCGGATGATGTGGCGCCCAAGGACAGCTTGGTGAACATTCTTGATGGCGTGGCCATGGTGACCCGAGAGCCGATTGACCGGCTGCAGCAGATTATTGCCCAGAGCTGGTATTGGATTGGCGGGTTCTGCGCGCCTTCGGACACCACCACCACCGCCACCACCGTGCCGACCGCGACCAATGCCAATTACAAGCGCGCGGTGATGATCGAGCATATCGGCTGAAGGAGCGGTTTCATGGCAACAGGTGCGACCCAGCCGTTCCGGCCCGCCGGGACGGTCGCGGTGGCGGCCTCCACGACCGCGGCGACCGCCGCGCTCAGTGGTGGCGGCTCCGCGCTGCTGATTTATAATGCCGCCTCCAGCCCGGCCTTTGTGCGGCTGGGCGCGGCGGCCGGGCTGACGGCAACCATCGCGGATACGCCCGTGCCGCCGGGAAGCCGCATGCTGCTCGATGCCAGCCCGTTTGTGAGCCACGCCGCCGTGGTGCTGAGCGATGGGACGGGGCTGGTTTATTTCACCCTTGGACATGGGGACACGTACTGATGTCTGGCAGCGCCACGAGCTTGTTCACCGATGCGCAAAAGACGGAGATCCGCCGGTTTTGCGGGTATCCGGCCTATGGTGCGGGGGCCGCGGGGTTTTCGTCGTGGCGGTTTTTCCAGGCTTATGGGACGCTGGAATACCGGCTGAACAATCTGGCGCCGGCCGAAATGGCGGTGGTGCTGCAATATGTCGCGACGTTGCAGGGGATTGAGGCGGCGATTCCCGCCACCTCGGGCAATCTCGACACCGAGAGCGCCGCGGCATGGACGCATAATGAGGATGAGTTGAAGGACCGGCTGGCCCTGCTTGACTCGTGGCGCCGGCGGCTGTGCGGGTTTCTCGGGCTGCCGCCTGGTCCGGCGCTGGGCTCGTCTGGCATCACGTTGGTGGTGTGACATGGATGGGCGGCGTTTGGCGGACCGTTTGGCCCATGGGGCCGGGCGCGCGGCGCGGCGGGTGGGGTATGAGCATGAGGTGTTCCGGCCCGACGGGCCAGAGCCGCCACTTGACCCCGCCCGCCTGGTGTTGAGGGCGCATGTGGCGTTTGTGCTGCCCGGCGGCTCGGTGGGCGCGCCAAGCCCGCTGGGTAACCCCTACCGCCAAGCCTGGGCGGATTGGAGCTATTTGCGGGTGGGGGATTATCTGGCGGGACCAGAGGGGGTGGCATTTATTGCCGCCATTGAGCCGCCCAAGCCCATGCTGGTGGTGATGGCCAATGCCACCGCCACGCTGGTGCGGCCCGCCGCGCCGGTGGCGACGGGGCTCAACCCTTATGGCGCGATTTTGCCCCAGACCGAGACCGTGCTGATGGCGGGGTTTCCGGCCAGCCTTTTGGTGGGCGGCATGGGTGACCGCACCAAGGTTGGGTTGCCCGATGACTCCCGCATTCCCGGCTTCGTGGGGCTGGTGCCGGCCGTTGCGGGCGTGGTGCCGGCGGTGGCTGACCTGCTGGTGAATGAACGCGATGAGCGGTTCGCCATTGCCAGCGTTGAGCGTGTGGGCGGGGTTTGGCGGTTGTCTCTGATACAGGCGGTGAGCTGATGGCGGATCAGGCGGATGTGGAAACCGCGCTGGCGGCGATTGTCGCCACGGCGCTCTATCCCAACGGCACCGGCGCGCCGAGCGTAACCGGTGATGTGTGCCGGATTTACCGGGGAGCGCCCAATGCGCCGGCGCTGGACAAGGATTTGGCGCAAGGGGTGGCGCATGTGACGGTGATGGCCGAGGGCGCGGCAAAAAACGTGACGCGGTTTCCGCGGGCCTGGACGGAAATTGCCGCCGTGCCCGAGACCCTGACCGTGATGACGGCTGGACTTTGTGTGACGTTTGCGGGCGTGGGCGCGGCCGGGCAGCTGGCGGGGCTGCGGATTGACGGACGTCCCTACGCTTATGCGGTGCAAGCCAATGATACGGCCGCGACGGTTGCCAGCAATATGGCCGCGGAGCTGCGCCAGGCCGGGCTGATTGTCACGTATGCGGGTGCCACGCTCACTTTTCCCGCCGCCAGCACCGTGGAGGCGCGGGTGGTGTATGGGGCGACGGCACTGCAGGAGATCCGGCGCCAGGAGCAGGCGTTTCGGGTGAGTTTGTGGTGCCCATCGCCCGCGCTGCGCGATGCGCTGGCGCCGGTGCTCGACATAGCCCTGATGGCGCAGGGATTTATTGCGCTCGCCGACGGCTCCTGCGCGCGGCTGCGGTTTACCGGGGGGCAGACCGGGGATGGCGCGGCGAATGCCACCCTCTATCGCCGGGACCTTGTCTATCTGGCCGAGTATCCGACGGTGCTGAGCCAGATGACGCCGGCCATGCTGTTTGGAACCACCATGGTCACGGCTGATGCCGTGACCATCGATACCATTTCAATCTGAGGATCATCATGACATTCCACCTTGTGGTGCTGAAAGCCTTTGAAACCTACAAGCGCGGCGACCTGATTACCGATGGCGCGACCGTTGCCAAAATTCTCGCCGGCCCGCAGGCCGGATTTGTTGTGCGGGTGGCCGCCAGGGGGAACTGAGACATGCCGGTTATTCAGCAAGGCGCGGTGAATACCACCGCGCTCATCGTACCCGATTTATATGTGCAGATTGTGCCGCCGCAGTCGCTGTTGCTCAACGGCGTGCCGACCGATGTGGTGGGCGTGGTGGGAACGGCCAGCTGGGGGCCGGTGAATGAGCCGACCATTATTGGCAGCATGGGCGATTATGCCGCGGCCTTTGGCGCCGTGATGGCGCGTAAATATGATATGGGCACCCAGGTGGCCACGGCCGTGCAGCAAGGCGCTGGAAATTTCAGGTGCGTGCGGGTGACGGACGGTAGCGACACCGCCGCCACGCTCACGGTGCTGGCGGCCTTGACGCTGACCGCGATGCATACAGGCAGTTTGGGTAATGAGCTGGCGGTGACGTTCTCGGCCGGATCGGCTGCCGGCACGTGGCGGGTGACCATTGCCATTCCTGGCCATACGCCTGAGGTGTTTGACAATATCGCTGGCAGCGGGGCGGCATTTTGGGGGGCGCTCGCCACGGCCATCAATGCGGGCAATGGGGTATTGCGGGGGCCCTCGCAGCTGGTGGCGGCGACCGCCCTGGGCAGTGCCGCGACGCCTGTGGCGGGGACGTTTTTGTTCGCTTCGGGCGTGCCAGGGAGCGATGGTGCGGCAGGTGTGGGGGCGGCAACGCTGGTGGGCGCGGATACTCTACCCCGCCAGGGCATGTATGCGCTGCGCGGCCAGGGTTGCGCCATTGCGCTGCTGGCCGATGCCGATGACCCCACGCAATGGAGCGTGCAGGTGGCGTTTGGCCTCTCGGAAAGCGTTTATATGATTCTGACCGGACCTGCGGGCGATGACATTGCCAATGCCGTGACGGTGAAGGCCGCGGCCGGGGTGGACAGCTATGCCGCCAAATTGATGTTTGGCGATTGGGTTTATTGGTCGGATCAGGCGAATGCCATGATCAGGCTGGTTTCACCGCAGGGGTTTGTGGCCGGACGGCTGGCCAATCTATCGCCGGAGCAATCGTCTCTCAACAAGCCGCTTTATGGGGTCATTGGGACGCAGAAATCGGGGCAGCCAGGTGGGGCGACGGCCACCACCTATGCCAGTGCCGATCTGGCCGTGCTGTTGGGCGCGGGAATTGATGTGATTGCCAACCCGCAGCCGGGCGGCGCCTATTGGGGCGTGCGCGGCGGGCATAACGCGTCTTCGAATGCCGCGGTAAATGGCGATAATTACACCCGGCTGACCAATTATATTGCCAATACGCTGGCTGCCGGCATGGGCGCTTATGTGGGCCGGCTGGTGAACGCGACGCTGTTTGCGCAGGTGCGCGCGACGCTACTGGCGTTTCTGAATGGTCTGCTCTCGCAAGGGTTGCTGGGCAGCACGGATGGCAGCCTGCCGTTTGTGGTGGTTTGCGATGCCAGTAATAACCCGCAGAGCCGCACGGCGCTTGGGTATGTGCAGGCCGATGTGCAGGTGCGGTATCAGGCCATCAACGAAAAGTTCATTGTAAATGTGCAAGGGGGGCAGACCGTGCAGGTGAGCACGCAGGCCCAGCCCGTGGCGTGAGAGCGGAGCGATAAAGATGCCATTTAACAGTTTCAATGTGGGCAGCGATTGCCAGCTGGTGGTGATGGGGCCTTCTGGTCGGGTTGATTTGAGTTATGTGACCGGGTTCGATGCCAGCCAGATTACCTTGCCAGTGCGGGTGGACCGGCTGGATGGCGTGCAGCTGGGAGCGGAACTGCCCAAGGGGTGGACCGGCAGTTTTACGCTTGAGCGGGGCTCTTCGGCGGTGGATGATTTTATCGCCGGCATCGAGGCGGCGTATCAGTCGGGGAGGGCCATTGGTGCGGGCACGATTTATCAATATGTCAACGAGCCTGATGGATCCGTTTCGACGTATCAGTTCAGTGGCGCGGTGTTCAAGCTGAGCTCGGCGGGTGGGTATCGCGGGGATGCGCCGGTGACGCAGAAGCTGGAGTTTTTTGCTTCTAGCCGGGTGCGGGTGTGATGGCGGTGGTGGTTGAGGACCGGCGAGGACGCCGGATTGAGCTGCGCCGGCTGGGGGTTGTTGAGCAGCTGCGGCTGTTTAAATGCCTGGGGCCAGAGCTTGCCGAGAACAGGGCCTATTTTGGCCTGGCCAGGGTGGCGGCCATGGTTAGCGCGATTGACGATGTGCCAGTGCCGTTTCCGGCCAATGAGGCGGGGCTTGAGGCGATTCTCGAGCGGCTTGATGAGGACGGAGTCGAGGCTGTTGGGGGTGCGGCGGACGAGGCGAAGCCCGCGGACATTCTGGCCGATGCGGGAAACTGAGCCGGCACCCCGCACTGATTGACTGCCTGTATTTGGTGGGGTGCGGGGTGCCTTATGACGTGGCGCTGGGGCTCGATGATGCTGAACGGATTGCATTTGCCGTGATCTTTGGAGAGCTCTCGGGGTGGAGCTTTGATTGGGCGTCTCTCTCCTGGAGGGGGTGAGGGGCTGGCGGGGGGAGAGGCATGTCGATCAGTTTGGGGACGGTCACCTTCAGGGACATGGAGGTGCCCGAGGCGGTGTTGTTCGGCGGCCGCCAGGATATAAATGTTCAGCAGTTGATTGGTGGAACGCGCTATGTGCAGGCGCTGGGCACCGATGATGGCAAGATCGTCTTTTCCGGCATTTTTTATGGCGGTGATGCGATTGAGCGAGCGCAGACACTTGATTTGGCCCGCGCCCAGGGGTTGACGTTGCCGTTGGCGTGGGCAGGGTTTTTCTACATCGTCATCATTGAGCAGTTTATTGCCGAGTACCGCAAGCCGACTTTGATTCCGTTCACGATTTCCTGTGTCGTCGCCGATGATCCGGCGGCGTATGTCGCGGCGGGCGTGACGTCGGTGGTGTCGCTGGTTGGAGGAGATTTGGCGAGCGCCGCGGACCTTGCGGCGGGGGGCGGGATCGCGCCCGGATATTTCACGAACCCTTCGGTTGCTGGGCTGGGGGCGCTGATTGGCGCGCTATCGGTTGCGACGGCGGCCAGCACGGGCGCGTTGGCGGGGGCGCTTGATGATGTCAACAACGCGGCGACGCCCGATGTGGCGGTGGCGGGCGTGGTGGGGATGGCGCAGGCCGCGGGTGCCGTGTGCGCGCAGGCCTGCATGAGTGGATATGCGAGTCGGGCTCTTAAGAATATGGAATTGGGTGGCGTATGAATAATTTGGTTGTGGTGGTAAGCGGAGGGAATTTGTTTGCGATTGCCGCGCAATATTTGAATGACGCGACCCAGTGGATACGCATTGCACAGCTCAACGGCATATCGGACCCGGTGCTGACGGGGGTGAGGAGTCTGATTATCCCGCCGCCGAGCATCACAGCCGGGGGAGGCTTACCTGTATAACAAAACCGATATAAGCGTTGCGATTGGTGGCGTTTATGTGCCGGGTATTATTGCCGTGACGGTTGATGCGGTTGGGTATTTCTCGGCCAGCCGGTTCAGGGTGATGGTATCCACCGGCTGCAACGTGGAATTCAATGCGGACTATTACGCCAATGTTGGCCAGCAACAGATTTCGATTGCGCTGCTACCCGATGGCGGTGGTTCCATGCCGCTACTGACTGGTGTGATTGATAATACTACGATTGATTTTCGCAATGATATAGCGGTACTCGCTGGGCGCGATCTGAGCGCGCTTTTGATAGACACGGATTTGGCTGAGACATTTCAGAATCAGACATCGGCGCAGATTGCGCAGATGATTGCAACCCGCCACGGGTTGGCGGCGCAGATACATCCGACAAAGATGATGGTGGGACAGTATTACGATGTTGACCATGCCAGGAATATTTTGGGACTGAACTCAAGAGTTGGTAATGAATGGGGACTTTTGTGCCAACTGGCCCAGGCCGAGGGGTATATGGTGGCGGTGCAGGGTACGACGCTGATTTTTCAGCCGCCAGATGAGAGTGTGGCGATGATGCTGCCTTGTACGGCGTTCTCTAATTTGGCGGTTGATGTTGCCAATGCGGTGCCGCAATCAGTGCGGGTTAAATCGTGGAATTGCCGGCAAAAACGCTCGATTGAGGCATCAGCCGGTGGTGCGGGGCGGGGGATGACGAGTGTCCGGCCTAATCTAGGGTCTGATGAGGCGCTCAATATGGCGCAAAGTGAGCTGGGGGTGGTTTTGCAGCATGGCCGAATGATGGTGGGCACGATGCCGGGAGAGGCGATACTTCAGCCGGGGCTGAGGATTGGCTTGTATGGCACGGGATCGAGCTTTGACCGGGTTTATCTGGTGATATCGGTTCGCCGCACCATCGATCAGGCGTGCGGCTTTCAGCAGACTATCCGGGCATTGTGTTTAAGCACGTGAGGGGGGGATGGATTATTTTCTGAATCTCATGAAGACGCATGCCGCGGCGCTGGATGGGCTTTCGGGTGTGCTGCGCTATGGTATCGTGGCAAGTTATAATCCGGCAGCTTGTGCGGCAAAAGTAACGTTACAGCCCGAAAACGTGTTGAGCGGGTGGCTGCCGGTGGCGACGTTGTGGGCGGGTGCCGGATGGGGCTTGGCAGCGCCGCCGCCAGTGGGAACGCAGGTTTTGGTATTGTGCCAGGAGGGCGACGCCGAGCAGGGGGTTGTTATTGGCGCGCTTTGGTCGGCGGTTGATACGCCGGTGGCGGCACCACCGGGAGAGTTATGGTTGGTTCATCAGGCCGGGAGCTTTGTGAAGCTGACCAATGACGGGAATATTTCGTTGAAGGCAAATACGGTCACTGTTGCGGGTGATCTTCTGGTATCGGGCGATATTGCGGACCAGGGAGGGCAGCATGGCAGCGTGCGAAGCCTGAGGGCGGCTTATGATGGCCATGTGCATGGTTTACCCGGTGGTGGTGACACGCAAACCAGTTCGGAGATTGTCTGATGGCGGATCTCAGTCTTGCATTTGGTGGTGATTTGGAGATCGATTCGAACGGCGATGTTTTGGTGGTTGATGGAGCGGCGCTGGGACAGGAGCGGGTTTTGCGCCGTCTGTTGACCAACCAAGGTGGATATATTTGGCAACTTACCTATGGTGCCGGGTTGGGAAAGTTTGTCGGCACGCCTGGGGCGCCTGACATATTGACTGCCATTGTGCAGGCGCAGATGAAATATGAAGCCGCCGTGGCTGTGTCACCGGCGCCACGAATTTCGGCATCGGCCGGAGATAATGGTGTGGTGGTGATGTCTGTCAGTTACACCGACGCGACGAGCCAGCAATTATCAACACTTAGCATTACGGTGTAGTGACAATGCAACTCACGGTTTTGAACTTCTCCACACTCGTGGAGAGGATGGCGGCGGCTGTTCAGGGCGCGGCCGAGGCGCTGATTGATTTGACGGTGGGCTCTGTACTGCGTGCGATTTTGGAGGCCAATGCCTCAATTGCCTTATGGATGCAGTGGCTGATTGTGCAGGTTTTGGCGGCCAGCCGGCTCTCCACCAGTTTGGGGGCGGATTGCGACAGTTTCGGAGCCGATTTCGGGTTTACGCGACTGCCGGCGGTGGCGGCAACCGGAGCGGTGACGTTGTCGAGATATTCAACGGTTGGAAGTGTTATTATTCCAACGGGCACGAGTTTGACGACTGTGCAGAATGCGCAAACATTTCTGGTAGTCGCCGATACCGAGAATGCCGCGTTTGACGCAACGCTTGGAGGATATGTGATTGCCGCGGGAGTTGCGGGCGTGACCGCGAGCGTGGTGGCGGCAACGACAGGTAGCGCGGGAAATGTTCAGGCAAACACGATAAGCTTGATTTCCAGCCCGATTGCCGGGATTGATTCGGTAATTAACCAGAGCGCCTTGACCGGCGGTGTTGATGCGGAAAGCGATAGCGCCTTTAAGCTACGATTTGGAAATTATCTGGCCAGTCTCTCGAAGGCGACGAACGGCGCGATTGGCGCGGCAATCAGCGCGATTCAGCAGGGCCTGAGTTATACGATACAGGAAAATATTGATCAGGCCGGGGCCGTGCTGATGGGTAATTTTGTCGTTACGGTTGATGACGGTAGTGGCGCGCCGCCCTCGGCTTTGTTGGCGGCGGTGCAAAGCGCCGTTAATACGGTTCGGCCGGTGGGAACGAGTTTTGCGGTTCAGGCGCCGCAGGTGATTGATGCGAATGTCACGATCAATATTGTACCCTCTTCAGCAAGTCTTTTGAATGCGGCGATTGCCGCGGTGGGGAGTGCGGTGGCCGATTATATTGGGGCTTTGCCGGTGGGGGCGACGATGAGCTATACCAGGCTTGCCCAGATTGCTTATGATGCTTCGGCGGTGGTGAGTAATCTTTCGGCGTTGAAGTTGAATGGCGGTACTGCCGATATTGTGGCCACGCCGTCGCAGGTGGTGCGGGCGGGCATGATCGTGGTGTCGTGACATGATCGGCGATATAGGCGATTTTGTCGCACGTATTCGTCAGGTGCTGCCGGCGGGATGGTTTGCCGATGATGCGCCGGTTTTAACGGCGGTTCTCACGGGGCTTGGTCAGGCCTGGAGCGATCTTTACAGTCTGCTTATGACGGTTGCCCGGCAGGCGCGGATTGCGACGGCCAGCGGGGTGTTTTTGGACATTGCCGCGCAGGATTATTTTGGCGGTCAGCTCCGTCGGAGGACCACGGAGGGGGATGCCGCGTTCAGCGTCCGCATACGGGCCAATTTATTGGCGCCGCGCGCGACGCGTGGCGCGCTGGCGGCGGCACTGACGGGCCTGACTGGTAGAGCGCCGGTGGTTTTTGAGCCGCGTAACATTGCCGATACGGGCGCCTATAATGTGAATGCCGGCTATAATTGCGCCGGTGGATATGGCTCATTTGGCTTGCCGTATCAGTTTTTTGTGACCGCCTACCGGCCGAACGATATGCCGATGAGCAATGGCGGTGGATATGGCACCGGACCCGGTGGATATGATACGGGTCCGTTATTTTACGCGGCGATTACCGATTCGACCGGCTATATTGATGATGCCGAGATATATTTAACCATTTCGGAAACGATTCCGACCGCCAGCATCGCCTGGACCACAATCTCGAATTAAGGAAAACACATGGATCGCAATATCGTCTATCCCGGGAGCATCCCGTTGGATACGGATATACTGTTTCCGAACCGCAGCGCCATGATCGGCATTGCCGCGCTCACCGCGGCGACGCTGGGGACGGGGGTGGTAGTTGATGGTTTGGTATGTACGCCGACCAACCCGGCATCCATGACCGTGGTGGTGGGGCCGGGCAGCATTACCCAGCTCTCGGCCGTGGATACATCGGCTTATGGATCTTTGGCGGCGGATGTTGCCGATCAGATTGTCAAGACCGGTATCAATTTGCAATCAACGAGTTTTACGCTGACGGCGCCGAGTACGTCGGGCTTGGCGACCAATTATCTCATCGAGGCGGCATTTTCGGAGGAGGACGCCGTGCCGGTGGTGTTGCCTTATGTGAATGCGGCTAATCCGACGCAGGCGTTTTCGGGACCTGACAATGCCGGGACCGCGCAGAATACCAGACGGATTCAGCGCGTGCAGCTGCAGGTGAAGCCAGGTACGCCCGCTGCGGCTGGAACCCAGACAACGCCGGCGGTGGATGTGGGCTGGGTTGGGCTATATGTGGTGACGCTGAATTATGGTCAGACGGCGGTGACCGCCAGCTCGATTGCCGTGGCACCGGGGGCGCCGTTTTTAGCCTATAAGCTGCCAAATTTGCGGCCAGGATTTTCGACGATGCAGGTTTTCAATGCATCGGGGAGCTTTGTCGTGCCCAACGGCGTGACGAGTGTGAAGGTTGAGGTGGTTGGAGGCGGTGGTGGCGGTGGTTATCACCAGACCATGCCCGGCGGCGGTGGCGGCGCGGGTGGCCGGTCGGTTGGTGTGGTGACCAATTTAGTGCCAGGCGCCGTGATTCCGGTGACTGTTGGCGCGGGCGGTGCGGTGCTGGGCAGCTTTGGAAACGGCAATAATGGCGGTGCGTCGAGTTTTGGCAGCTACATGACGGCCAATGGTGGTGTGGGTGGCAATGGCGGTACGCAGACGGGATTGATTTCGAACGCCGGTGGTCCGGGGGGTACGGCCTCGGGGGGGCAGCTTAATGTGAGCGGGTCTTACGGGACGGATGCGATTATTGTGGCATATCGCGGCGGCGATGGCGGCGGACCGGGTAATGGGCGGGGGACGAGTGGCCCGATCGTTGGGATCGGCGCGGTTGGGGTTGGCGGTGGCGGTGGCGGCGGTGGCTGTTCCACCGGGGCCAGCCCCACGGGATATCCCGGTGGCGCGGGCGCGCCGGGCGTTGTGATTGTACACTATTGAGGGGGAATACATGGCGACTCCCGCAACACATATCTGGCGGCCGTCTCATGCGCGGTATCTCGAAATTGATGGGTTTGTGCCGTTGGCGCGTGGACCTTTTGTGCCGCCCGCTCAGCCTCCCATTTGGCCGCAAAAAGATCCGGGCGATACGCTCGATTATATTTTTGACATCGCGCCCGCGCTGACGGCCAATCCGGGGGATGCGATATCGACGCTGGATGTGGCGATTTCGCCGGCCAATGTTGGGGATTTAGCGCTGACCTCGAGCGGCGTGGACGGCACGCGCGCCGTGCTGTGGCTAACTGGCGGCCAGGCGGGCACCGTTTATGCCGTGACCCTGACCATGGCGACCAGTGCTGGGCGGACGATTGTACGCAGCATCGCCCTGCCTGTGGTGTCGCTTTCCAGCCTGCCGGTGACCGCTGAGACCCTGACCACCCAGACGGGGATGGTGCTGACGGATGCTTTTGGGAATCCGCTGACATTTTAAGGAGTTAATCCTATGCCGACAATCGGACAATTGCCTCTGGCGGGGTCGGTCTCGGATGGTGCCGAGATGGCGATTTATCAAAATGGTCAGACGCTCGCGGCCACTCGCGCGCAGCTTTTGGCCGGAACGCAGGCGGCGCTGACCGTGCCGCAGAACACCGTGCTGGGGGGGATTGGCCCGGGAGCCGCCGCGCCGGCGCCGATTGCCATTGGCGCCAACCTGGTGCTTTCGGGCTCAACGCTTTCGGCGGTGGCGGCGCCGTTTGTGGTGTCTGGGCTGCCCGCGGGCGTGGAGCCGGGAGCTGGGGATATTGTGCCGCTTGGCCAGGGCGGAGCGAATGTTGGGGTTTCTTATGGCCGGTTTCTGGCCGGGCTTGGCGGGGTTGCGGGGGTGCCGGGCGGGAACCTCGTGGCGACCGCGACAGGGGCGGTGACCGCGCGCACGCTGGCCAATTTGGCGGCCAATGCGGTTTCGATTGAGGATTTTGGGGCCGTTGGCGATGGCGTGACGGATGACAGCGCGGCGCTTCTCGCGGCCATTGCCGGCGGGGCGCCGGTGAGGTTGGGCGCGAAGACCTATGCGATTGCTGGTGAGTGTGACATTGCCGGCGCGAGTTGCGTGATTGTGGGAGTGCCCGGGCTCTCGGTGTTGCAACGCTCGGCCCAGTCAAAGGCGGGAACGTCTTCGCCTTCGGCGTGGATCAGTGTATCGGCGGCGAATTTCTATGCTGATGGGGTGGTCTTTGACGCCAACAACGCGGTCTTGGGCGATTACATGGCGGTCGCGGTGCAGGGGACTTGCACGAAATCATTAATTACCCGCTGCGGGTTCAAGAACGCGCAGGGGGCGACCCGTGGTCATGGATTGACTTATCTGGCCAGCGATCCGACCGTAACCGCGCATCAGGTCGAGGATTGCGAGTTTAGCGCCAATGCCGGGCACGGGCTTTATGCATATGCGGTGGATGCGCTGAGCATCACGAATTGCCGCGCGCATGATAATGGCGGTAACGGCATTTACGTGGATAGTTTTGATCCGACCTTTGTGCTCAAGGCACGCGATGTTCATATCGTCGCCAATAGTTGCTGGAATAATGGCGTGGGTATTCTGGTTGGTAATTTCGTGGCCAATAATCTTAGTGCCACGCCGCTGACCTATGGTAACTCGAACCCCGATATTTTGGGCGCGGTTGTGGCATCGAACAATTGTTTCTCGAACCGTGAATATGGGATTTATATTTCAGGTCGAAATATTCTGGTCAGTGGTAATTTATGTGCGAATAATAGTACCACGGCCACGTTTGGTGCGGGAATTTTGTGTGACACCGGATATTGTAAGATTACCGGCAACATGGTTGCTGGCGCCACGCCGTTTGGGATCGATTGTGGTGGATCGATTTATACAGAAGTTGATAATAACTATATCAATGGCGCGGGCGTGGGGTTGAATATTGGTGGTGGGCAGTATTGCACGGCGCGGAGTAATTTCATTCAGGATTGCACAGGCATTGCCATTGGCGTGCAGAATGTCGAATCAAACGGATTTGGGGATAATTTTGGACTTTCCTGCACGGGGCTGTCAATTATCGGCAACTGGATAAATTACAGCGGCGGTGCATTGGGTATCATGGTGCGCGACGGCGCGCAGGATATCGTGATCAAGGACAATATCGTCGAGGCGCAGCCTGGCGCGCCGTTGACCAATGCATTGTCGGCCTATACCGATACCGTGACCCTGCGCGGGAATTTGCTCAATTATACCAGCCGATTCAAGATCAGCCCGGCAACGGTGAACGGGCTCTATACGCTGACCGTGCCGGATCTCGCTGATGCCGTGGCGGTGACCCAGGCCAGTGCGCCGGTTGCCAGCATCATGACCGCCACGGCCGTGCAGGTTGTTGGGCAGGTGACCTTTATTAAAGTCACGGTGCAGGGGTTGGGATATACCACGGCGACGGTGACGATCAGCGGTGCGGGCTCTGGCGCGGCCGCGATCCCCTGGATCAGCGGCGGCAAGATCATTGGTATCCAGATGACGAGCTTCGGCTCGGGCTATGGCACCACCACCACCGTGACCATTACTGGTGATGGGGCTGGGGCGGCGGCGGTGGCGCAGGTGGGGCTGCCGGTATGGCAGAACCGGGAGCTGGCGATTGATTGTCTGGTGGCCACGGAGTTTGCCGCCGGCGGGTCATCTCCCGCTCAGACCAACTGGACAGGCGCACCCATTACCGTACCCGCGGGGGCGAGCATTGATTGGGTCGGCAATGCGGGAGGCTGGCGCGCCGCGCGGTTCACGCAGGCGGATTATGTCTCGCCCAATGGCGATGGCAGCGTGACCATCACCACCCGGTCGGGTGATATTTCGCTAAAACCCATGGGGGGCGGCACTGTGCGAATCAAATCGGCGACGGAAGCGACTGGCGCCGAGGAACTGATCGGGCGGGGCTCGCCGCTCAATACCGTCTCAGCGCCGGCGGGCTCGACCTATCGCAACCTCAATGGCGGCGTGGGGGCAAGCTTTTGGGTGGCGCAGGCCGCCGGATCGGCCAACTGGGTTGCGGTCGCCTGAGGCTGAAGCGGTCATTCAAGGATCTGAGCTTATATGACAACCATTGTGCAATTACCGCCCGCGAGCAGCGTGGGGGCTGGGGATCTTTTACCTTTATCGCAGGCGGGCACGTTGTGCGCGGCGACCGTGGCCCAGCTGGTCGCGGGCACGCAGCCGGCGCTTACAGTACCGAGCGGGGAGCTTCTGGGCCGTGTGAGCCTTGGTGCGGGCGGGCCGGAGCCCATTGCCGTTGGTACCGGGCTGGCCCTTGGCGCCGGCACCCTCGCGGCTGACGGTTTGGATCATGGCGGCTTCCCCGTGTTGGCGGCGCTGTCGTTGGCCGAAGAGGTGGTGGTGAATGCCGAGGGCGCGCCGGGACTTTTGCCGGTAACCGCGCTGCGTGGCGTGTTTGCGGCCGGCAATGGCGTGACCATTGACGCCGCTGGCACGATTGGCGTGACGGTGTCTGAGTTGACGGGGCCGGCTGGACCACCGGGCCCCGCGGGCGCGGTGGGGCCGCAAGGGCCGCAGGGCATGCCAGGACCGGCCGGGCCGGGGCTGGCGGGCCCGGCGGCGGGCGGCGCGGCGAACGCGGTGGGGGCGGCTGATTATGTCGCGTTATGGCAGAACGGCGCGCTGGCCTGGATTCCCTACCGGCAGTTTCTCGGGGGGCAGAGCATTGACGAGTTGGCGGCCGCCGGCCCCGCCTTGGACAGTGACGAGTTGCTGGTGGCCCAGGGGGGCGGTGTGCTGGCGGCGCAAAGCTTTGGCGGCTTGTGGAGCTATGTGGAAAATAAGCTGCCGGGGGCCTTGGCGCCGGTGGTGGAACTGACCGGCGACACGGTGCTCGATGCCACGGCCCATAATAACCGCTTGCTCGTGGTAAGCGCGCCGCTCACCCTCTCGGCCAGCTTTGCCTCGCTTGGGGCGGGGTTTGGCTGCACGGTGATCAATCTCTCGGCTGGGGCGGTGACCATGGGGGCCGGCATCCGGTCAGGCTCGGGGGCGGTCAGCTTGGCGCCGGGGGCCTCGGCGATGCTTTATGGATTGAGCTATTCGGGCGGATCGCTGGTTTGGTGGAACGGTTTGGGCGCGAGCACGCCGGCCATTACGGTCAATAGCATCAACGCGCCGGCGCCTGGCGCCGGATTTGTGGTGGGCGGTGGCATATTCAATGACGCCCCCGCCGCGTTGGATTATTCGGTCGATGGCGGCGCGACCTGGAGCGCGGCGCCGAGTCCGGTGATAACGGCGAATGCTTACAGCTTCACGGCAGGAGGCTTGAGCGCGGGCACTTATGCCGTGCGCGTACGCGACCACGGCAATCCGGCGGTACTGGCGGTTTCCAACGCGTTCAGCATCACGGCTCCGGCCATTGCGCTAGGAGCGCTGCCGGTTACTGTAACCAGCGGCAATGTGCTCAGCGTGGTGGGCAGTGTCTCGCCCGCGGGTTCGGCGGTGGTGGCGGGGCTGTCGGCCTCGGCCACCACGCCCCCGGTAAACTGGGTGAACGCGGTGGTGATGGGCGCGGGATGGACAGCCAACTTGACGCCCCTGGCTGCGGGCATGTGCTATGTTTGGGCGCGGCAGGAGGCTGACGCGGCGGTGGTGGCGGTTTCAGCCGCGCTGAGCGTGGTGACAGCCACCCTGACGGTGAGCGCCCCAGCTACTGGTGTGGCCGGGGCTGTGCTGAGCGTGACCGGCACGGTGTCGCCGACGGCTGATGCCGTGACAGTGGCGCTTGCCACCCAGAACACCACGGCGCCGGGCAGCGGCTGGGTGGCGGCTACCACGAGCGGGGGGGCGTTCGCGGTCTCGCTTACGCCTGGGACGGCGGGGAGCTATTATGTTTGGGCTCAGGATGCCGCGACAGGCCTGTTCGCGGTTTCGGGGGCCATCGTGGTGGCGGCTTCGGCTTCGGTATCTTACGGCATCAATAATCCCGGCGGCAGCTATGTGCATGGGGTTGGTACTATTGCGCTGAGCGGCGGCGTGAGCCCGGCCCAGGCGGCGCCCACCCAGGTTGCGCTCTCGGTCTCGGGTAGCGTGGCGCCGGTATCGGGCTGGCAGGCGGCGTCGAATGTCGACAATAACGCCATGTGGACGGTGTATTATCCAACTCCGGCACTGCCCGGTTCTTATTATGTGTGGGTTGAAACGGCGTCTGGCCAGGATATGGCGGTTTCGAGCTTCACCCTGACGGTGAGCTGACCATGGGCTTGCTGTGGGGAAACCAGGGTGCACCGCTTCTGGCGGGGCCAGATGCGCGCCTGCTGTTCAAACCGCTGGTGCAAAACGCGGGCGGCGCACCCTTTGCCGGGCCTAACCCGGCGGCCATTGCCGGGCTGACGGGGTGGTGGGATGCCGGCACCCCCGCCGGTTTATGTGACGCTGGCGGCGTGGCGCTGATGCTGCCCAACGTCGCGGCGGCGGTGGTGAGCGACAAATCCGGCGCCGGCAGTGCGCTGGTGGCGTTTCAGGCTTCGGCCACCAGCCCGCCGGCTATGGTCGCGGCGGCGCGGGTGAACGGCATGTTGGGCGCCGTGGGGGCGCCGATGGCCGGGCAAACCCTTGCCCCGGCTTTGAGCGCCGAGTGGGGATTACTGCATTTGGGGCTGGAGTTCGGCGCGGCCGAGGCGTGGACGCGTTATGTCGTCTGGACGCGGCCAAACTGGCACCAGGGGGTAAATAATGCCGCCGCCATTGCCCTGTTGCGCAGCATGGCCGGCCAAGGGGCAACGGTGCTGGGGGCCGATGGCGAGGGCGGCGCCAATCTGACGCTGTTTCCCGGCACATCCAGCCAGACCGCGCTTTCGGACGCGCTTACCCGCCGCCACACCCATGCGGTGATTTTGCGCAATACACCGGGCGCGGGGGTGGATGTGTGGCTGGACGGCGTGCAGGTGGCAAGCGCGGTGCCCAACCCTTTCCCGGCATCGGCGCTGGGGCAGGCGCTGTTTTTGCACGATGGTTCGCCCCAAGGTTCGGCGCAATGCTGGTTTCATGAGGCCGCCACCTGGGATCATGCGCTCTCGGCCGCCGATATCGAGACGCTGATCAGTGCCCAGGGGCGCTGGGCTCTGGGGCCGCGCAAGGGCGCCAATGTGTTGGTCATGGGTGGGTCCAACGCCGCGCTGTTCGTGGGCGCGGGCGGCGCGGCGGCGTTGGCCGAGGGTATCGCCTGGTATACGGGCGCGGCCTCCTGGGGGGTTGTGTCGGGTGTGTGTGGGGCGGCTGGTGGATATTCCATCGTACCGGGTCATCCGCTCGCCAATTCAGGCGCGGCGTTGTTTCCGCCCGGCGCGGTGGGCACATTTCTTACCAATCCCGGCGACGGGTCAGCGCCCGCCGGCTGGCCAACCGGCCCCGATTTCGCCGCGCTCTCGGCGTTTCTGGCGGGCATTCCGGCAGCGGATCAAGCCGATATCGGCTGCCTCGCCTGGCCCTGGGGCGAGGCCGACAGCACCATGGCGTATGCCAACAAGGCGGAGTTCGAGGCCAGCCTGCTCCGCTTGCTGAGCGCCACGAGAGGGCTGCTTGGCCGCACCGCCGTCAGCTTGCCCCTGCTGACCTGGAGTGCCACGCCCTACCAGACCCATGACGGTGTGCAGATGGTGCGCGAGACGCTGGCCGATCTGTCCGCCAGCCCGGCCAACAACATTGTGCTGTTCGCCGCCCAGACGGCTGATTCCAACCCGCTCGGCGCCGCGTACAACGCGCTCACCGGCAGTTTCGCCGCCGGTCAGACAAGCTATCGCGACGGGGCGGATCTGGCACGATATGGCCGGCTCGGTGTGCACGCGGCTGGGCGATTGGCGCTGGCCGCAGGACTGGGGGACACAATCTCCCTCGCCAGCCTGCCGGTGAGTGGGCTGCCCGAGGCCGGTGGTCCGCGCCTCACCCATGCCTACCGGGCATCCAATACCGAGCTTATCCTCACCATCGCCCACGATGCGGGTGATGATTTGCTGGTTCCCCTTGGCGCCGCCAGGGGCATGGGGTTTGCGGTCATGGATGGCGGGTCGGTGGCGGCGCCCGGCACGATCATTCCCGCCATCGCCGCCGCGCGGGTGGATGCCACGCATCTCTCGGTCACACTGGCGGCGCCAGTTACCAACCCCTCGGCCGATGTGCGGCTTTTTTATCCCTATGGCAGCGTGCAGATCGGGCGCGGCAATGCGGTCACCGACAATACCGCCACCCTTGCTCCGCCTGCGGGCTGGGCGATCGGGGCCGATCTCGGCACCTGTTTCGCGCTTAATTTTCCCCTTCAGGCCACGGCCTACGGGCTCACCCTTTCCGACACTCCATCCTGACAGAGAGGCCGATGGATACCGATAATGTTTCCGTGTTGCGCACCGACATTGCGGGCCTGCGCAACGATATCAGCGCCATCCGCCAGGAGATCGGGATTCTCGAGGCCAAGGCCGACTCCCTTGAGGTTTGGCGCATGCATTACCTGACTCAGGAAGACCAGACGATGGCCAAGATGTTCGCCAAGATCGACGAGCTGGTGGCCGCCATGTCCGACATGCGCGCCGATGTCTCGCGCATACGCGGGGAGCGAGACGCCGAGCGGCGCGTGAGCATGATGATCATCAGCTTGCTCTCGGCTGTCTGTGGCGGGCTGCTGGGGAGCCTCGCGCATGGATAATTTCGCCCGCTGCATCGCCTTCACGCTGGATTTCGAGGGGGGTTATTCAAACAACCCCGCCGATCCCGGCAACTGGACCGGCGGTGCCGTGGGGCGCGGTGAGCTGCGCGGCACCAAATTCGGTATCAGCGCCGCCGCCTATCCGGCCCTCGACATCGCCGCCCTCACCCAACCCGAGGCCGAGGCTCTCTACCGCGCGGATTTCTACATCCCGCTTGAGGGCGACGCCTTACCCCCGGCCATCGCCATGGTGGCGTTCGATGCCGCCGTGAATGCGGGTCCGCGCCGCGCGGTGGTGTGGCTGCAGCAGGCCTGCGACCTGCTGGCCGATGGCGTGCTCGGCCCCGAAACCCTGCGCGCGCTCACCACGGGCGACGCCCAGGCCACCGCCCGCGAGGCCCTTGTCCGCCGGCTGGCGGCGCAGGCGGGCGCGCCCGGCTGGTCGAATTTCGGCCTCGGCTGGACACGCCGCGTCCTCGCGCTCTGCCAAGCCATTGTCACCTGACCTCTCCTCAAACCCCTTTATTCAGGAGCATGACCATGATCACAGTTAATCAAGTTGAATCCGGTCTGAATGCGGTTGCCGCCGTCGGCGCCGCCATGGGCGGTCCGCTGGGTGCCGAGCTGGCCACCGCCCTCAAGGCCGGTGAAGCGGTTGCCAACACGGTGGTTGCCGCCGAGGCCGCGCACGCCAGCGCGCTGACCGCCGCCTCCGCCGCCGCCACCACGCTGGCCGGTGCCGCCGCGCCGATCATCGCCACCCTGCCCGCCAACGGCCAGGCGCGCGCCAATGCCGGGCTGAATTTGCTGCAAACCCTGCTGGCCGATCTCAAAATCCTGCTTGGCCTGTAAGGCCAGTGTCCCGATTCTGAAATCCGCTGGATTTCAGAATCATAGTGGATACCAGAGCATTTTCCATTCACATGGGCTCATGAAAAATGCTCTAACTCTTTGTTTGAGCGAGCAACTTTATCCAATCAAATGATTCCATTTGATTGGATGTCGCTCTAGGAAAATCAATAAGCTAGTGTGATGGCCATCACACCAGGCGCCACCGGAGCCGCGACATGCGCGATACCCAGCCCGCCGAAACTGACCTTGCCGCCTTCAGCGCCGCCTTGCGTGCCCGTGCGCCCTTGAGCAACAAGGCAGATAAGGGCGCCACCTGGCTTTTGCATCTGGCGGTCCGGTTGGCGGGTGCGCCGATGCGGCGTTTCGCCCCCGGCGGCACGGGGGGCAAAATCTCCACCCCGCCCCGGCGGCTCACCTCGCCTGACGCCCCGGCCCCCTCACCCGCCGCGCCCAAACAGGCCACGCGCTCCGCGGCCCCGGCGAACCCATCCGCTGCTCATACTGGCGCTGGCTCCGCCGTGTCCGTCACGGGGTTTCGCGCGGTTTTGGCCGCCGCCAAGACGCAAGCGGCCAAGGCCCGCGCCGTGCGTGAGGACCGCGCCGGCAAACACACCGCCGCTCTCCAGCGCGCATCCACGGGCATTACCCGCTCTTTCGCGCCGCGCTCCACCCCCGTCCGTGCACATGCGCCATCGCCACAGGCGCCAAACCCAGCCTCTGGGCCGCAGGCGGTGTTCCGTCCGCGTCCGCTGCTCAGCGCCCCCGTGCCGGTGGCTCGGGATGAGCCGCCATCCCCGCCCCCCTCTCTCCCCATGGCCACGCCTGTCTCATCGGCCGTGCCATCCTCAGCCGGGCTCGCGAGCTCCCAGCCCGCCCTCGCCGCCCGCTATCAGCAAGACATAGCCTTCGAGCAGGCGCTCGATGAGTATTTCCTGCGCCTTTCGCGCATGCCGCCCGCCGCCGCCGCGGCCTTCGATCCCCGGCTCAGCCCGCGCTGGGTGGGGCTCAACCTGCCGGGCTGAGCCCATCTTCCCATAATGTCTTGATCAAATCCTCGGCCTCCTCGCGCGACAATTTCAGCGCCCGCCGCGCCGTGGCCTGCGAAAATCCACCACGCGCCATGGCGGCCAAAATCTTCAGCTCCGGCGTTGTCCCAAACGGCCCCGCCCGCTTGCGGCGCAAATAGGCGCAGGCCGCGGCCAGCTCGCGCGCGGGGTCGTCCTCGGGTGCGGTTCCCCGCACGCCCTTGGCGGCCAGATGCGCGCTCACCGCCCGCGCCGATTTCCCCTCCCGCCGCAGCCTTTTGGCGCGCGAGGCCGCGAAGGCGCCGTCATTGAGCACGCCCAGCTCTTTCAGCCGCGCGATCACCCCGGCAATGGCGCCTTTCGCGCCCCGGCAGGCACGCGCCACCTCCCCGGCATCTTCCCCCGCCTCTTCCTGAATCCGCCCCCAGCGGTCGATTTTGCGCGCGAGCACCCGTGCCAGGCTGAGTTCCGTCGCGGCATAGCGGGTCAGATGGGTCATCGCGGCCTCTTGCAATTTCGCCGCGTCGGGTGGTTTCAGGGCCATATTCATAGCTTGCCGCCGATTTTGCCTCTTGTCACCCGCCCCATAGCGCCTTAAGAGCGCCGCTTCCCCACAAGGGAAAGCGTGCGTGTCCGGGCCATTTTGGCATGCCTGGCCGCCGCCCCGATATTCGGGACCCCCGTGTTGAGCGGGGCACAGCAGACAGGAGATCAAAATGCCGAAGCTGAAGACCAAGTCAGCGGTCAAGAAGCGCTTCAAAATCACCGCCACGGGCAAGGTTCTCGCCGGCCCCGGCAAGAAGCGTCATAACCTCTATGCTCGTTCGCAGAAGGCCAAGCGCCAGAATCGCGGCAGCCAGGTGCTCACCCACGCCGACGGCCTGACCGTCAAGCAGTGGGCCCCGTACGGTCTCGAGTAAGGAGGGAATAGAACCATGGCACGTGTGAAACGCGGCGTTACCACCCACGCCCGCCACAAAAAAATCATCGGTCAGTCGAAGGGCTATGTCGGCCGTTCCTCGACCAATTACCGCATCGCGCTCGAGCGCCTGGAAAAGGCCCTGCGCTATGCCTACCGCGACCGCCGCGTCAAGAAGCGTGAGTTCCGCTCGCTCTGGATTCAGCGCATCAACGCCGCCGTGCGTGAGCATGGCCTCACCTACAGCCAGTTCATTTTCGGCCTCAAGCAGGCCGGCCTTGAGCTGGACCGCAAGGTGCTCGCCGCCATCGCCTTCGACGACCCGGCCTCCTTCGCCGAGATCGTGCAGGCCGTGAAGGGCGTTTCGGCCGCCGCGGCCGAGTAATCAGCCAAAAGATCACTTGATCGCATGCCGGGCGGGGTTCATCCTCGCCCGGCATGTCTGTTTCTGGTCCCCTCCCCGCTCATCTGGCCCAAGAGGCCGCTTTCCTCACGCCCCATGAGCGTGACCGCCTGTGGCGAGCGGCGCTCACCATGGCCGATTCACGCGGTGTTCTGCTTCGCTTTTCCTCCCTGTTCGGCCGCCGTATCGAGGGGGTGCGCCAAACCCTCACCCAAACCGGCGCCCGGCTGGGCGGCGAGAGCTGGGCCGGTCTCACCGTCCGAGTCGAGCAGCTGGTCGAGGACACGCTCTGGTCGTCCTTTGACCTCGCCTGCCTGGGCCTCGAGCCCCAGGCATCGCACCGCCCGGTCTCACGCCTGTCAAACGCCGCCCGCCGCGCCGCCACCGCGGCTTCTGGCGCGGCGTCGGGCTTTATCGGCCTGCCCGGCGTGCTGTTCGACATTCCCTTCACCACCACCACCATCCTGCGCTCCATCGCGCTCACCGCGCGCGCGGCGGGCGAGGATCTCTCGCGTGAGGATACACGCCGCGCCTGCCTTGAGGTGCTGGCCTTCGGCGCCCCCGGCACATCCGACGACGATGCCGAGACCGGCTATTGGGCCACGCGCCTGGGTGTCAACCATCTCACGCTGACCTTGTTCATCAAAAGCGTGGCGGGCCGTTTTGGCGTGGTGCTGTCCGAGCGCCTGCTGGCCCAGGCGGTGCCGGTGGCTGGCGCGCTCTCGGGCGCCGCGCTCAATTACGCCTTCACCGATTATTACCAGAAAATGGCCGAGGTGCATTTCACCCTGCGCACGCTCGAGCGCCGCTCGGGCGACCAGGCCCGCCTGCGAACCTTGTTCGGCCGCATGTTGGAGGCCGCCAAAACCCGCAAGCGGGTCAAGCGCCCCGCCGACCCCATTCCCGCCATCGACGCCTTGCCCCCGGCCTGACCAGCCCTTTGACCGCCCCGCCCCCTTGCGCGCGCGCGCGCTCATGGGCAGTTAAGGCCCATGTCAGATGATCTCGATGTGCTCCTGAAAACCCGTGGCCAGACAGCCGAACTCGGCGCCAACGTCACCGCCGCGCTGTTCGATCTGTCAGGTCAGGCCGTGTTCGCCTGCGGAGACGGCACACTCCGCCTGCGCGACGGTGACGGCTACCAGACGCTCCAGGCCCATGACGGCGCCGTGCTCGCCTTGGCCGCCCACCCCTCGGGCGGCGTGGTCTCGGGCGGTGATGATGGACGCCTGGTCTGGACCAAAACCGGTGAGGTCCGCGAACTGGCTAAATTCGGCTCCAAATGGGTTGAGCAGCTGGCCAGCTTCACGGGCAAGGGCGCGCTGATCGCGGCGGGCGTGGGCAAGCTCGTGCATCTGTTCGATGCCGAGGGCCGCAAGCTCCGCGAGCTGGCCCATCCCTCCACCGTTACCGGTCTGGCCTTTGATTCCAAAGGCAAGCGCATCGCCGCCGCGCATTATAACGGCGCTTCGCTGTGGTTTACCGGCTCCACCGCCGCGCCGCGCGTGCTGGAATGGAAAGGCAGCCACACCGGCGTGGTGCTGCACCCCGAGGGCACCTCCCTGGTCACCTCGATGCAGGAAAACGCCCTCCATGGCTGGACCCTGCCCGAAGGCAAACACATGCGCATGAGCGGCTACCCGGCCAAGACCGAGTCCATGGGCTTCACCAAATCGGGCAAATGGCTGGCCACCGGGGGGGCCGATACGCTGGTGCTCTGGCCGTTTTTCGGCGGCGGGCCCATGGGCAAGCCGCCGCTCGAGCTGGGGTTGGGCGAGGGCATCATCAAGCGGGTCGCCTGCCACCCGCAGCACGAGGTGGTGGCGGTCGGGTTTTCATCGGGCCTTGGGCTGATGATCGACGTGCCGGGTGAAAAAGTGTTGCCGCTCTGCGCGCCGGGGCGCGGGGCTTTCACCGCGCTCAGCTGGAATGCCGCCGGCACGCATTTGGCGTTCGGCACTGATACCGGGTTTGTGGGGCTGGTCAATTTCTCGGGCTGACCCCCACACAAACCCACATAAAACCAAAAAAGCCGGCATTTTTGCCGGCTTTTTCGTGGTTTTGCGCCTGTTGGCGGAGATCAGACCAGCGACGCGCAGAATTTCTGGATGCGCGTGCAGGCTTCCGTCAGCGCCTCGGTCGAGGTGGCGTAGGAAATGCGGAAATGTCCGGGATAGATGAAGGCCGAGCCATGCACGGCGGCCACACCCTGCTCATCCAACAGAGCGATGACGAAATCTTCATCATTCTCGATCGTCTTGCCCTTGGGCGTGGTTTTGCCGATGCAGCCTTGCATCGAGGGGAACACGTAAAACGCCCCCTCGGGCGTGGCGCAGGAGAGGCCGGGCGCCTGGTTGAGCATTTTGGCCACCAGGTCGCGGCGGGTTTTGTAAACCGCCACCATCTCCCCCAGCATGTCCTCGGGGCCGTTGAGCGCGGCGACCGCCGCGGCCTGGCTGATCGAGGAGGTGTTGGAGGTGCTCTGGCCCTGGAGCTTGTCCATGGCCTTGATCAGCTCGACGGGCGCGCCGCAGAAGCCGATGCGCCAGCCGGTCATGGCATAGGCCTTCGAGCAGCCATTCATGGTGATGGTGCGGCTCTTGAGGGCGGGCTCGACCTCGACGATGGTGGCGGGCTTGAAGCCGTCATAGGTCAGCTTCTCGTAAATGTCGTCGGAGAACACCCAGACCTGGGGATGGCGCAGCAGCACGTCGCAGATCGGGCGGAGTTCCTCGGCCGAATAGGCGGCGCCCGAGGGGTTGTTGGGGGAGTTGAGGAACACCCATTTGGTCTTGGGCGTGATCGCCGCCTCCAGATCCTCGGCGCGCAGCTTGAAGCCGTGATTTTGCGCGCAGGGCACGAACACGGGCGTGCCCTCGGCGAGCTGCACGATGTCGGGGTAGGAGACCCAGCACGGGGTGGGGATGATCACCTCGTCGCCCGCCTGCACGGTGGCCAGCATGGCGTTGAAGATGACCTGCTTGCCGCCGGTGGAGACGATGATCTCCTGGGGCGTGTAGTCGATGCCGGAATCGCGCTTGAACTTGGCGGCAACGGCCTGGCGCAGCGCCATGGTGCCCGAGACGTCGGTATATTTGGTGTCGCCGGCGTTGATGGCGTCGATCGCGGCCTGCTTGATATGGGCGGGGGTGTCAAAATCGGGCTCGCCAGCGGAGAGGCCGATAATGTCCTTGCCTTCGGCTTTGAGCGCGCGGGCCTTGGCGGTGATCGCCATGGTCGGGCTGGGGCTGATGCGGTTCAGGCGGTCGGCGATGAGGCTCATGCGTTGCGTCTCGATGAAGTTGAGTTCACGCGCCTTCTAAACCCCCAGAAAGCGGCGTGCAATTCGAGAAAACAGAACGCCGACCCGCTTGCGGCGCGCGGCGAAAGGGAATAGGCCGCCGCTGTGGCAAGCCGCCCCGTGCGCGGGCGGGCGCCACAACCCCCAGTATATGTTGGCGGGCGCCGCGAGCTAAATGAATCCCGGCGCCACCCCGATGGAGAGTAAC